>Ga0136643_10008372_pt1 | contig 15113 bp, 9 predicted proteins | sample TergutLab28metaG_FD_96883 | JGI IMG/M metagenome (GOLD analysis project Ga0136643, IMG submission 96883) | Labiotermes labralis P1 segment gut microbial communities from Petit-Saut dam, French Guiana - Lab288 P1 (version 3) (version 3) | ecosystem: Host-associated > Arthropoda: Insects >... | reverse complement strand
TACCAACTATACCAAAATAAAGACAGCTATGTTATTCTGTCCATCATGTTGTTATTACCAACTATACCAAAATAAAGACAGCTATGTTATTCTGTCTATCAAGTTGTTATTACCAACTATACCAAAATAAAGACAGCTACGTTATTCTGTCCATCATATTGTTATTACCAACTATTCCAAAATAAAGACAGCTATGTTATTCTGTCTCTTTCGGCGACAGAGTATTCATTGCCGGTGTGCTGAAGATAGTGTTAATGATATTGTAGATCAAAGGGACACTCACTCAGTGGCACTCACAGACGCAGGGTACTGTAGTTCCTTCACGATACACCTACATACTATCTAAAATGGAACAGACTAAGAGAATTAAGTACCATCTACATCTTGGCACCACGTGATCAATATGTGCAAGGGAACGGAGCTGAAATTCCTTGTAATTTGAACATAAGGGTACGCTTATTCTGATGGTACTTGATTGTATTGTGACTATTTCATTTGGTGTGTATATTGTACTGTGTTTGTTTTAACTTGTTTTGTGATGTGTGGCATTGTGTATGTGTGGATTTTGTAATATGTGGGTGTTTTGGTAATATGTGTACTTGTATTTACTGTGTTTTGTATTATTCATATTGTGTTTTTGTATTGTTTCGTTTATGTATATGTATTCGTATTTGTTGTGTCTGCACTAGTGTACGCACCGAGTGGCAAATCAATAGCAGTAATAATAACAATAATAATAATAATTATTATTATTTATAACTAGATGGATTAAGTATAAGGTTTCACGTTCCGACAACTTTGAACTCTTAGAAGCCTGCGTGGGACAGAAAGCTAATTTTGAAATTGGCGACAGACACAATTCTTTTTACCCCATATTGATTTCGAAAAATATTTATCCAATCTGGTTTTGTGACTAAGCTCTATCCTGCTTCTAGGGCTCAAACTGCATGTCCAAATACGAACTCGTAATTAAACATACGACTTCTAAAATAGCATTTCATGCCTACGCATTTTTCTCAGAAAAGAGCAAAAACTTATTTTGAAATTTCTTACTTCGTCCTTCGTAAATCAATCAATTTATTTTACTAAACCAACTTACTGCACGTATAACATACCATACCATACCACACCATAACATACTATACCATAACATACCATACCACACCATAACATACCATACCACACCGTAACATACCATACCATAACATACAATACCATACCATAACATAACATACCATACCATACCATACTATAACATAACATACCATACCATACCACACCATAACATACTATACCATAACATACAATACCACACCATAACATACCATACCACACCGTAACATACCATACCATAACATACAATACCATACCATAACATACCATACCATAACATAACATACCATACCATACCATAACATACAATACCATACCATATCATAACATACCATACAATAACATACCATAACGTACCATATCATAACATACCATACCATAACATACCATACCGTACCATGCCATAACATACCATACCATACCATATCATACTATACCATACCATAACATACCAAATAATGTAATATTTTATCACTCCAATAGCAGCTATTTTAAAATTTCTTAGTCTGTGCATTTTAACAAAGAATTAATTTTTTTACCAAGCCAACAAAATGCACATACAATAAATCAAAATATGGCACGTGTTCCACGTGCATTTTTCATTAGTAAAAAAAAAATATAAACTGAATTTTTTTATCGGTGCGGAAAAAAGTTTCAAATTTTAAATTTTATCAGACACCAATGACGTTTCGGCATAGCGCCAGTAAGGCCGTGCTGCCTCTTTCTGACGTCAGATATACTTCATACGCCTAGAACATTTCCTCAGTTGTTGTATTCCTCCCTTTGGATAATTCTCCGGCGTCTGGGTTTTATGTGCCGACACTTCGGAACACCCTGCTTGTTCCAATTTCATAGATCTTTTCCACAAGACCTACGAAGATGGAACAGAGTTTTTCGAAACGTCGGCATATAAAATTCAGACTCCATGGTATCACCTAAAAGAATTACTACATTCACAACACTGCTAATATTTGAAATCAACGATTTCCTCAGTTTCCTAACTCCAGAACATCATGAAGGCAAGAGAGTAGCTATGCTATACACAGTGATGTGGTCATTCTTTGAAATGTATCGTGGCGTGATAAAAGGAGATTCTCTTCACGTTACTACTGGAACTCGCCATTTTTACAGCAGCCAGTGGAATTTATCCATTTCTATGAACGTTTTTTTTTGCCTGCAGTCTGTATATGGACACCTAAGCAGAAACTGAGATCTCTAATCTAAAAAGCAATTTTGTAGCCCTTCTTATGCTCTAAACACAAATGTAATCATCCTGATGATGGCGTGTTAGGTAAGGTTCACCCTATAACAGTTCACGAAGGCCCAGAAGGGGAGTAGAGAACTCTACTCTTCCTTTAACCTTGCATCTACATGGAGGTAGGTGCTCAACACCACGTCCCGTTCGTTTCAACCCTGGGAAATACCCACTACCCATTATATAGGAGGTTGGGTGGCCTCAGGGCCAGTCTGGACAGGTGAGGAAAATCTCGTCCCCACCGGGTTGGATTCCCGGACCGTCCAGCCCGTAGCGAGTCGCTATACCGACCGAGTTATACCGGCCCGATAATGGCCTTTTAAAGATCGAAATGTTTTGTGACAATAAACACATAATACTTAGTTGTGTCAGCTGTTAATTTAGACAATTGATAACTACAAACACAAAGGGATGACTAATCGTAAAACAGAGCTATTGTATTCTAATTACATCAAATTCTAACAGCGGTATGTCACATTAGAAATCATCCACATCTTGCACTTTGTCTATCGTACCATATTCAAAATATAGAAACACTACTTTTCAGGCAAAGGTTATTCCTCTTTCTTCAGGCAAAAGTGCTGTGTCGAACCCGATAAATAAGGCTAAAAAACTAAGGTTTTTGTGATGGTTTTCCTGTCGGACCCAACTTTACACAAGGTCTTCTTAACCCTTTCTTTCCATCCTGTGCCCTAACCCTTTCTGCCACTAGCTTTAATTTAAAATGTGTAAGATGGAGAATGCCAAAAAAAAAAGGTAATGATTCCAACAAAGATATTGTACATATATAATTCTGGTCAATTCTTATCCACTGTATTTCCCATTTCTAAAAACATAGGCATTTCTCAGTTAAAATAACTTTAGACAGAACCACACTGTCTGGAAAAGGGATTAAGATATATTGAAGTCACAACAGAACACCATTTTGGTGCATATTTAGCTATTTCTTGTTACCGAAAGTTTTATTTCTGTGCTTTATACCTCAGAAAATTAAAGACTAAAAGTTGTTTTCACACCACCTCATTTCCAGCAGACATAACTTTATTAATGGCAATTATTGAAAACAGAATACGTCAGCAGTGAAGGGCAATGTGAAGTAGGTACACTTCACTGTGAAGTAGGTACGCTTCAGTGTGAAGTAGGTACGCTTCGCCACGAAGTAGGCATGCTTCACCATCAAGTAGGTACGCTTCACCATGAAGTAGTACGCTACACAGTGAAGTAGGTACGCTTCACCGTGAAGTACGTCCACTTCACCATGAAGTATATACGTTTCACCATGGAGTGGTTACGCTTCATCGTGAAATAGGTACGCTTTAACTTTGTCGAAGAAATTTACCGCTACGTGGCACCACCGTTTATTCTAGCAAATTATCTGTCCATTGCGTGTTTATTTTTTTGAGGTCATAATTCAAAAACGTACTTGAAATATCATCACAAAATGCACTGAATTCAACTTCGTCCCTTGCAATGCCAACGGCCCTTTCGCCAGTCGGTATTAAGGCGATGAACTTGTTGAAAGGTCCAGTTCCAACTACAGTCACTAAGTTGCCGAAGAGAATACAATCCAATAAAAGAACAGAGCTGCCTACGGAAGACAAATGTGCGCGCAACGACTATCCGTTTCCATCACTTTATTGCACTCTTCTTCTGATGTCATCCCGACTCCGTGCAGACGAACATGACGGCCACATGTAAAATTGCAAACGACTGATACACTTAAAGAATTTTGCGGTGTAGCTCTTAGTTCGCCCCTCACTGTATTCCGGGATACACAACACCAAACTGCATAAACTGAACATTTCCGCCTCTCAAGAGTTATACAGGGGTGCTGATAAGTCCTTAGCCCGATCCTGGAAGGAAACAAGCTACAGCGACCAAGACTTACAACACTATACCAAGACTTACGGCGTACAAACAACTGGAATATATTCCTGCTGTTGGTTGTACCCCATAAGTTTTGTTATAGTGTTGTAAGTCTTGGTCGCTGTAGTTTGTTTCCTTCCAGGATCGGGCTAAGGACTTATCAGCACCCCGTAAACTACAGTTTCAAACGTCGGAGGGTAGTTCTTGATTTAAAAACGAGGGAGTTGTAATTTTTAATATTACCTGAATATTGGAATGCCGGTTCCGGTGGTCGCGCGGTCTAAGGCACGGGTCTGCAGCCACTCGCCTACTGGGAATGTTGGTTCGAATCCCGTCGGGGTCATGGATTTGTGTGTTGTGTGTTGTAAGGTCTCTGCTTCGAGCCGATCACTCTTCCAGAGGAGTCCTACCGACTGTGATGTGTCTGAGTGTGATCATGAATCCTCAATAACGAGGAGCACTTGGCCCACTAGGGGCTGTTTCGCCATGACAAAAATAAACCTGGAATCCAAATGGTTCAAATCCACATGTATAAATATGACAGACTTGATTTAACTGGTTAATATCAAAATACCGTGTTTATTTATACATGTCACCCATTAGTGCTAACGCATGAATTACGCCCGAAAGCTTGAGGAATTAAGAATGACAGTAAAAATGTAATTTAAACAAATATCTTGCTTTGTATATACGAAGTTTCGGAAATAACTTTCAACCTTGCTCTTACATGCACGTATTCAACGCCAAATTAAATTAGCTATCCGCTGTTTAAGGCAACTCTTTCTAAAAGGAGCAGCTCAGAAGTAATGTGGTTCAAACTGCTGCCGTAGAAGGAAAATCCTTTAATGCAAAATAAATCGATAGGGAGAAACCCGAAATATCTCCATCAATCTGATGTCGGTTAGAAAACTTAGAAAACCCACGGGAAATTCGTATAACTACATGATTATTTCATGTGCCGACATTTCAATATTCCGATTTTCAAAAACTGAACGCACGTTTCACAAAACTCTGTCAATTCCCGTCCTTCTGTTGACGAGGCCATCTGTTGGGCAGAAGTTTAACTGCAAGTGTCTAAGTCATTCAACAACGTCATTAATATTATCATTCTAAAAGACTAATCACATATACAAAATTCTATCCGTAAGGTAATCGAAATTAATACTATACATTCTACTTTTGAGCAATCCAACCCACGGCTCACCAAGTTTCTGTCATGTCGAACGTGGTCAAATTTTAAAATACTACGCAAACCATAAAAATTACAAGATAATTTTATAATTAATCAGTTATTTTGATTTTTTAACACGTGCAGTCCGCAAGAAAACGTTCACAAGTAATAAGGGTGACAGTTTGGCAGAAGAAGACAGACAGCCCCAGTGTACGGTTGTCAGATCTTAATGGCAGATCCTCACTAAAAGATGAATGAACGTGTTTGGACATTACAGGGTTTTATATTGATATACTGAAGTGAAGTGTGTTGAGGATCTTCGTTTTATTTTTGTGCCTGAGTACAAACACGGTCTCGGGCACCTTATTGTTCAGGTTTCTAGATCACACACAATTAGACATACGTCTGGTGGGAATCCTCTACATGAGTGATCAGCACGTCGTAGAGGCCTTTAGCTATACAAAGCGAACAAAAAGCAAGGGAAGGAAATCCATGCCTTCAGCAGAATTCGAACCGGCGATTCCAGCAATCAAATGACCGCAGAACAAGACCTGAAACCGCACGGCCACCGGGATCGGCAAATTACTTTAACACTTACCTATTTAAGTAACAAACCAACAAATGCACATATATAGTCTTTAATAATCTAAAATTTACATTAAAACACTTAAAACGCTCCTACATATTTCGATCACACGATCATCCTCAGGGAGCATACATTGTTCCTTGCTAAATTTACAGTTTAAAACACTCAGTGATTTACTTCGTTATATCAATTTGGTGCTGTGGCAGCAGGTCTGTAAGTAAAAATATGTTTACTGAATAGTTTGTTAAGGCAATATAGCAATAATTCAATGTAGTAAGAACAATTATTATACACAAATAATTAGGCCATATTGGTTAGAGCTGGAGTTGTGCTCACCGTGTGTTATGTGTGAGTCGTACGCTGTTCAACTGAGACCGGCTGTCGATGTGTCTCTTGTGTCGTATGGCGTGACACTGTTGGTGTGTTACTTAAATAAACTACAAAATGCAGGGTCCAACGATAAAGTTACTTACTTACTTACTTACTTACTCCTAAGACCAGAGCCCTTCTTAAGAAGCTAACCCTTTTTTTAACTAGTCAAGAAATTCCCCACATTTTACAGAACCCAAAGGTTCATTACCACATTCACAAGTGCCCGCCACCTCTCCCTATCCTGAGCCAGCTCGATCCAGTCCATACCCACACATCCCACTTCCTGAAGATCCATCTTAATATTGTCCTCCCATCTATGCCTGGGACTCCCAAGTGGTCTCTTTCCTTCAGGTTTCTCCACCAAAGCCCTGTACGCACCTCTCCTCTCTCCCACACACGTTACATGCCCCACCCATCTCATTCTTCTCGATTTTATCACCCGCAAAATATTTTACTTGAACACTAACCCAAAGTAATTCTGCGTCTCATAGCGCGCTTTACCACTAGTTCATTCCTCTGTCTTTCTTTGGTATAGGAACAAACTAAGCTTTGACTGTATCTTATCTAAACGTTGTAACCCCAAGTTGCTCTGTTGCATTTCATTCTCGATGACGAGATTTTCTTCTGCCTCAACGTACATTTCACACAGAATACACCGGTTAGTAATGGCTACCGCAATGAATACTCAAATGACTATGTTGTCTTGGCGCCTACCTCACAGGAAACAAAAATAAAGTTAAAAATGTCGGATGTTACCAAGGTTGTGATTCATATGTGGTATTATTCGTAGAAGTATTGACGGTAAGGGAAAGACATCTGATGACCTTATAATCAGAATTATGTCAGGAGAATGGAACTCCTTGCACATTAATAACGTGCAAGAACTGGGGGAGGATCCTTATGGCAGAATTTATAAGATTCGATGACAATAAATTCAGTCGTCTTGATTGAAAGAAAAAAGATTATTTGGAAACGAAATGTTGCCAATGGCAGAAAAATGTAAAAGTTCACAAATTATGAACACACGGTATATTTCGGCTAATACACCTATTGGCACTAATGTAATGGAAATATATTTCGGTTAATACAACTATTGGCACTAATGTAGTGAAAATATATTTCGGTTAATACACCTATTGGCACTAATGTAATGAAAATATATTTAGGCTAATACACCTATAGGCACTAATGTAATGAAAATATATTTCGGTTAATACACCTATTGGCACTAATGTAATGAAAATATATTTAGGCTAATACACCTACAGGCACTAATGTAATGAAAATATATTTAGGCTAATACACCTATAGGCACTAATGTAATGAAAATATATTTCGGCTAATACACCTATTGGCACTAATTTAATGAAAATATATTTAGGCTAATACACCTATAGGCACTAATGTAATGAAAATATATTTCGGCTAATACACCTATTGGCACTAATGTAATGAAAATATATTTTGTATAATTGTGAGGCACATTTAAAAGGCGTGGAATTTATTTATCTGACTCGGGTACAGACAAGTGGCGGTCACTTGCGGAAAGGAAAATGTAACTCCAGGATACATAAAATTCAGGAAACCGTGTCTTTAGCTGAAGAATTCAGCTTCTGGGTTAAAATGGTGGAGGATTTTCCTTCGTCAATATAAGAATATTAAATCTGCAGTTAACAAACAGTGTCCAGGCTAACCCACTTCTCTAACAGGCTCCCCTTTCCTGAATTTGGAATCAAAAACCTTTTCCGAAACGCGCAATTCGTTAAATACAGCTACAAAACGACCGATCATTTATTTATGAGTCCGTATTTTTATTACATGCGCCTCCATCAAGAGTTGGCCACAATATTAACTGTACAAATGCCCCGCGGTATGTATATTGTACCGCCCGTTGTAATGCGCAGCATATTTGTTCTCTGACCACAAAAATTTTATGTCTTCCGTATAATTCTCACTGTAATTACCGATCACTCCCCTAAACGATATCAACTGGTTAATATTTAAATTGGAGAAAGTTTTTGTTCTCCGAGAGGGCGGAACTACATTCTTATGAACAATTCAGACGTCAGTATTAAAAAAAATCTATTCGAACAAAATATTAGGTATAATGCATAGAAGTAATAATAAAGGAAGAGCAGAACATGTCGTGTTGGGCACTCAACACATGAAAATGAAAAAAGGCAGCCATCGCAGCATCTTGTGACGTAAGGCAGAGCTGTAAGGATAGCTCGTTTTTTCTTTATAAATTCAGTAAAGTGTCATCCTAAATGAGGAGAAAGAGTCTATGGCGTTCCGCCCCCCCCCCCCGCGCCGATTTTCACGAAATGCAGGAATTTTCGTAAATATTACTCGCGGAAAGCTTTTACCTAATTTCAGCCACATCTTTCAATAAATACGGAAAGCGCGCATGAAAATTTGCTTACAGCTCTAACAGCTCCATGGCTTTCAGTGTGCAGGTTTTTAAAATCTCGCATTAGTTTTGATAAAGCTTCGTGGGATAGTGCTGTGCCGAATAGCAAGATAAATGCAGAAGACGCTGTCAAAATGTCACTTATATAGGAAAACTGTGAATTTGACTACACTAAGAATCTCCGATTTGATAAGCATTAGGCCACATATGCTGTGTAGGATGTCACGGAAATCGGTCAAGAATTATTGAACCTAAAGACACAATTAGAGTAAAGGTAAAGCAGTCCCGTTACAGGCTTTGAGTGGTCCAGAGGGTTCCAGGAAGTTAAGGTTCCCAGATTTCATGACAACGGCACAGGATGGTGGTAAGTTTGTCAGCTTTAAGCACCGGCCGCCTTTACCCCCAGGAAATACTCCTGGTACTCATTTCTATTAGAGGTTGAGTCGACCCCAGGGCCATAGTGCGATCGGAAGGATTATGTCAATGAAAAATTCTAATGACACCATCGGGAATATTTTTTGTTCGACATGACTTTATTCAGTTGGCAGTATACACTCGTGATGTAATTGGACACAAGAAATCTCTAAGTGATGTCCTACTATCTGTTGTGTTCTGACGTGTGCTCGTTAGGTCACTGTGTAGCCTCTTGGACCTCCACTCTCTCTGGTTCCAATTGTGATGTGGCTCTCCGACATTCCCATATTCTAATCGTTGCCCGTGGCTTCAGGACGTGTGCCTCTGCATGTCGTGTCCTCCACCCGGTCCCATTAAATGCTCATATAGTACTAGTCATATTCCCATGTCTATGACAGAGATGTAATTTCCCACACTCGCTTCCCGTTTATGCGACTGATACAGCTTCCACTTTGACCGCTTCATGAAGTCGATGAAGTCTTGTAACGTTAGTTCCCGTTGCTGTTGGGTTCGGAATGTGACTGGATTGGCCATCACCTACAACACAGCACGTCGCCGTCTTGGGGGCCACAGTATGAAATGAGAACCCAGAGGCCAATCGCTGCCCATCCGCTCCGGGATTGTCCGTATTGCTCAAGCTACGCTGTTTTGTCCATGTCCATACTGTAGGCTAGGCTGTTTGTGGCCATAAATTGGTGATCTGCATCTCCTTGGATTCTGTTGCTGCCCGACATATGTAGTGCACAGTGTTGTACAATCGTCTCTTATAAGTTGATTGCGATTCTATACTACCTTGTTGTGTCACATACGCCACGTCCACCGCATACCGACGAAGATACTCAAGCGTCGCGGGTATCCGGTCCCTGTAAGGCGGGTTCTTTTTCTGTGCCATCAGAAACCCCATGAACGTAACCATTCAGCAATTAGTCTTTCTGATCGTAGTCCTTGGTGACGTAGACGGTATAGAAATAGTGCACAACTCTTGGCAGTTATGTGTGTAAGGTCCCATCCCCCTTCACATTTTCTCCTTTGCAGGGTGGACATGGGTACGCGGAATATTTCCCTTCTCTACACGTACCATGAAATTGTGATATTTAGCTGTCTCACGCACTCATCTGGTGGGGGGTATATTTGCGCGAGGTACCATACCCTTGCCATCAGGTAATCATGAACGTGTTTTATCTTTTTGTCTAAACTAAAATCCCTATAGAACGCATCCTGAGCCTGTGCGCGTATTCATGCCGTGGTTATAGTCCAGATCTTGTGGGCATATTCCTGCACCCTACTTGTTATGTGGAAGCCCAGAATGTTTGCCTCAGTGTGATATGGGATGTGCACAATCCGTACTGCCGTGTCCCATGGACCGATCGCTAGTGCCCTTGACTTTTCGATGTTTAATTTCACCCCTGACGCCCCTTCATAACAATGCAGTGCCACTTGTATTTTAGGAATTCTGTTGGTGACGTTACAAAATCGTCACATCATCCGCGTAGGCCACAACGGTTGTTTTGATGCGACGCCGCCCAATCTGTATGACAGCGATGTTATTCTCAAGTGCGCAGAATAAGGGATTCAGGCACATTGCAAAACAGCTGCATGCTTATCGGGCACCCCTAACGGACGGAGCTTCGGATCGGTATCGGACTGGACCTGTGTCCGTTTATCTGTACTGATACTGTTGCACTGCCATGTATGTTCCGAATTCTCTGCTGAAAGCGATCACTGAAGCCGTATTGTCTTAATAACGCGTATAAGTACGAGTGAGAGATTTTATCGAAGGCTTCTTTAAAGTCAATGGTCAGTACACACAAAGGAATTCCAGTCGCCTCTGCTTAATCTACGGCGTCTCGTACCGTCGTGACGGCATCAAATGCCGTGTTTCCTGGTAGCCCACAGTGCTGGCTCGGCTGCAATATGCCGGCCAGCCACGGCCGCAGGCGGTTGGCAATGATTCGGGTGAACAGATTATAATCTGTGTTCATTAGTGTCAGGGGTCTGTAGTCTTCTATTCTCGTACGGTCCGGCTTTTTCGGCAGGCAGACTAGTATTCCACGATTCTGTTGGTCTGATAATACCCGTCTCTGTACATGTTGTTCATTACGCCGAGTAGGTCATATTTTGTCACCTCAGATGTTTTATTGATGAACTCTAGGCATATTCCGTCTTGACCAGGAGCCTTATTCGGTTTGTCCTGTTTTACCGCTTGAAAGAGTTCATCCATTTTTATGGATTCCTCCAGTGTTGTGTTCGCAGCCGATGGTATTGTCTTTAATCCGCAGTTCATCACGTGCCTCATTCTCTCTTCGTTTACTTGTGTATGGTCATACTTTCGCCTCATGTAGTCTGTAAAGTCTCGCAGTATGTCTGCTGGTGACGTCTTCAGGGAGCTATCCGTATCATACACCTGGTGGACCGGACGTTGCGCTTTCCACTTTCGGATTTTCAGTAGGTAATGGAGGGACGGTTCTTCACCCGTTATACGGTCCTGTTCGCCATTGTCTATAAACATTCCCAAATGGTGTTTACTGTTGAGTCTTATTATCTTCGCCTTTAGTTGTTTCAGTGCGATTGCTTGAGTTGTCTGGGGTGTCGTGTCTTGCAGTACACTGTAAATCGCGCTATAGTAGAAATTCTCCATTTCTATACGGTCGCTGTGGCGGTCGACCCCTTCACGGCTGAACAGTTGGCGTATCATTCTCTTCACGTATCGGCACCACCGCATTACACTGTTTGGTTAATATTTCATATGTGTCCGCCATTTTTTCCAGTTCTCCTTCGTTGTTTGTACGAAGGATGGGTCATTCAGGAACGATACATTCACTCGCCAATACCCTTTCCCACGAAGGGAGCATGGTATATCCATGGCCAAGCGCAGGATTATTGCAATATGGTCCGTGAAGGCAGCGGTCACCGTCTCCGCACCTTGTTGGCTCATCCTTAGGTCGTGAGTAACGTAAATTCTGTCAATCCTGGAAACGCCAGTAGCAGTGTAACTTTTGTATGCAGTTCGTGTCGGAGTCGCCTCTCACACGTCTATGAGGTCCAGTCCCCGTGTGAGTCTCGCAAGCGCTCTGCTGTAGTTCGGCTGTCCTGTACAGTCGTCGTTTTTTATAACACAATTAAAATCACCAGCGAGTACCATCGCCGTGCTGGAAGAAGGTATCAGGTGTACGACTTCGGTGTTATAAAGGCTTCCCTTTCCTGCCTCTTCTCTGAGCCGGAGGGGGCATAATATTTACCATTAATATGCTGCGGAATGATGCAGACAATTCTCGTCCCAATGGGAGGCACTGGATGTTTGTGAGGGCTAGACCATCCTTGGCCAGAATTGCAGTCCCACACCTGTCCGTACCTATATTCATATGGACAGTGTATCTACGAATCGTGTTTAAAGTTGTGTGCGACACTTCCTGCAGTAAAGCGAAGTCTATATCTTGTCGCCATAGGAAATCTTCGAGCATTTGTAGACGCGTGTTGGATGATATCGCGTTAATGTTCAATGTTACTATCTTAAAGGTTTGGAACATAATTGGGATAATGAGGGTGGGGGACACATGGACTGCAGAGCTTATTGAATCTGTACGGTTTTGTAGTGCGTTTTACTACGCGTCCTTGATCTTGATAAGAGCATCTCCCTGTCCGTCTTCAATTTTTTGTTTCCCTTTGAGTTTAATTGGAGGGGGCCCATTTGTGTTTCCCCATCACTGAGGGGGGGGGGAGCATCATTTCCCTCCCATTCCCTGGAATCTTCTCCTTGCGCGTTTTCATCCAGGGGTCGCACAGTATGTCTGGTAGGCTTATCGTCAAATGCCGTCTTTTCCGCGTCCACGGTTATCACTTCTTGGGGGACAGTACAGGTTGTGTGGTCGGCAGGGGGGGTTTCTCGTCCTGCGTCAACAGATCATGCATTCGTTGGTGACTGGGGTCGTTCTGTTCCCCACCAATATCTAGCGGGGTGTCTGTGGTCATCAGGTCGTCGACAGAAGGGGAATATCTCGAAGCCTGTTCATACGGTTCTCTCTGGAGGATCACCTCAATTCTTTTGTCATCATTGCCGAGCGGGTTTTGGGCGCCTTTAGCGGTGACATGGGTCCATATATTGGGGGTCAAATCTGATGTTACCATACCTCCTTCACGCCTTTTGGGGCATACCTTATTTATATATCCACTGTCCCCACACCCATAACATGTAACTGGCTGGCCGTCATAAGACGGTATTGCTCTGTGCCCTGCAATGTTCATTTGGGACGGAACGTGTTTGGCCATTTTCATCTTGATCACGTTAAGCCCGTTAGCTACCTTATAGCGGTACACCTTGGACCATATTTCATCCTGAATCGAGACAATTTCCCCATACGAAGCCAATGCGGCTCGAATGTTTCTTTCAGTTACTTCTGGGAGCAGGTTGGCTAATCGAATACGATGCATTCCCATGCCGGCCACCTCTAGACGTACTATTGATATTTCCCCTGTCGTGTGTCTGTATTAAACACTCCCATTCGTAGATTGCAGAATGTTCTGTATATATGTGTCATTAACGTATTTCAGAAATACGTGTCTTTTTATCCCATCAAACTGTATCATAGTTAGCGAATATTCTGATTCCTGTAGCTGCTCACGAATCCGTTCATGTATTTCATAAGCTGAAATACGCGGGCTGGTAGGGTCAAAAATACATATCATTGTATGTTGTCGTTTTGTCATGATCGATCTTACGAACTTGCTCTGGTTAATCTCTGCACCACACTCGTCAACACTCCACGGACTGCGCAACGTAAACACTACGACACGCACCTACAACCTTTGTGTTTGCCTGCTCGTTGTAGACCGTGACGAACTGCTCTTGTTCTGTTACAACTTGTCTCGCACGATCGGTGTGTTTTCAGACAGGTTGCTTGATGTGATCGTATTTTGTGTCGTTTAGCGACAGTCACTCGGATCGAAAGTTTATTCCACGCCACCATTACCCCGACAGCTAACTGTTCAACTCAGTCATGACATCCCCCCTCCTAAACGTCGAACCGATTTTCGTATCTCGAAAATTATTAGATGTAACTTTACACTCAGTTCGCTTTGCAAATGTACACCGGCATAATGTTAGGCAAAATCGGTTTTATTATTGGTAGTAAAACAGGATAATATATAAAGAACAATAATTACAGCATCTCTGCCATTATAAGCATTAAAGATTTTAATTACTGGTCTGTGATTTTGGGTAATTTGTTCCGGAGAACAAAGGATCATAAAAATCTTATGAAAAAAAAGAAGCAAAATCTTACTAGCACGCGTAAATAAGAAACAAGAGCTTTATATCACGTCTAAATAAGAAACGAAAAGTTAAAATCTACAGTTTTTGTCTCAAGTAGAGATAAGAAGAAGTAGATTGAATGTGTTAACTTTCTTTGACCTCCACCTTAAGGCAGCACTGTGAATTTTCAACCATAGAAATTTTCTTTATTTTTGCACCGTGCATATCGTCGAATTTTTTAATTTCTATATCAACTGATGCACATACATACAAATTCTACATTAACCTTTTGACCCCTAATGTCAACTATAGTGGTCGTACCGCACCGCTAAACTCTATAGTTGCATTTTATATGTTTATTCAACAAATATATGTACTGAATATTTTAAACATGGTATGTACTCTCCGTTTATTCTCTTCAAAATGCAGTTTGTTTCATAATTCTAACGTATTTGGTACCTGTATTATTCACATTTTATATACAGGGTGTGCTAAAATTTAAAAAATAATTCCGGCGCCAAAAGGTTGCTGCAGCAAAGCACAGGACGCACACCCGCAGTCGGGCACTCTCAACAACATAACCTTACACAATAAGACATGCTGCCACAACACCCTGTTTATACAACGAAATTAATCAGTGACTAATTTTAATAGTGACTTTAGCGAGGAAAGTGTAGC
>Ga0136643_10008371_pt1 | contig 15113 bp, 11 predicted proteins | sample TergutLab28metaG_FD_96883 | JGI IMG/M metagenome (GOLD analysis project Ga0136643, IMG submission 96883) | Labiotermes labralis P1 segment gut microbial communities from Petit-Saut dam, French Guiana - Lab288 P1 (version 3) (version 3) | ecosystem: Host-associated > Arthropoda: Insects >... | reverse complement strand
TTTTTTTTTTTTTCTTGTTTTGTCTGAAAACAAAAGGAAATTTACCCCACACCCCCAAATTGTTTTTTAGCCCACCCCCCCCCCCCCCCAAAAAAGAGAGAGAGAGAAAGAAAGAAAGCAACTTTAAAATGCTGCATATTTTATAAAGATACAGTAAAAAAAAAAAGGTAAAGCAGTTCTGTTACAGGCCTAGATGGTTCCAGGAAGTTAAGGTTCCCAGATATAAAGATACAGTACCATACATCAATTCAGGATTCTCTATCAAGCTATGTTAGTTTCACTCCCACCACAGAAGTTCATGTACTTTTAAAGTACAGAATTAAATGAGCATCCAGGATGGTGTCAGCAGTATAGTGATTCACTATGGGTGGGAATGTCCAGAGCTCAAATCCCGGTGGGGGCGAGACTCTCCACACCCATCAAAACTGGCCCCAAGGTTTAACCGACCTCCTGTACAAGAGGTACTGGCACTCTTTTCATGGGTATTGCAGCTGGGGTGTGGTATTGACCACCTACCCTATTCTAACTAAAGAAAAGGTACAGTTATATGTCAACCCCCTGTCTCTGTGTCTTCAAGGCATGCTATAGAGAGACTTTACCTTATAAAATTAACTGAGTGACCTCCACTAGTACAATATTCATGAAACACTGCATAAAAGTCAGTCAGACAGTTCAAAAGTTGAAACACAGCATGGTGATCAAAAGTACACTTGTTTGTTTATAGAATAAAAGTGTGGTAAAAATAAGGAAGAACCTAGGTTTCAATTCTGAGCACAGATACAGTTTTAAGACTTGCAATACCCAGTTTCACTGCAATTGCTCAAGGATGCACTAATACACTTTCGTTAAGAATGTCCTAATTCAATCAACAATACGAAATGAACAGCACATACCTGGCAACATGTGTGAAGTACCACTCTCACTGGTAGCAGAGGCAGACATGCCATTGGCATCTCGGCGACGCGCCAAACCCTGGCGACCAAGTCTTCTATGATGTTGAGAGCTGAGTGGTGGACTGGGAGGGCTGTTGTCACGCCAACGACCAATCAAAGGACGGCTGGTACCAACTATAATAGAAAACCTTTGTATTTCCCAGACCACGCATTCATTGACATTTAACATAAAGACTATTCCCATTCAGGCACACCTAATTCTTGACTAAACATATGATGTCAATAACTAACTCCATGGAACACAGTCACTGCAGAACTAATATATCTTCAGCTACAAGAAGTTCCCTGCGCTGTATGGAACCCAAAGGCTCATTACTGCATTCACAAGCACCTGCCACCCGCCCCCATCCTGAACCAGATAAATTCTGCCCACATCTTCCCACCTACTTCTTTAAAATTCATTTTAATATTATTCTCCCATCTGTGCCCAGGTGCTCCAAGTGGTTTCTCTCCTTCAGGTTTCCCCTTCGAAGCCATGTACACACTTCTACTCTGCCCCATGCATGTCAAATGCCCCATCACTTTCACCCTCCATGACTTCATCACCCTATACCACTTTGTGGGAAGTGAAGATCACGAAACTCTTCATGAAGCAATTTACCCCAATATCCTCTCACTCCTCCCTTCTTTATATCCACATATCTTCCTAGAACTTAAATAAACTTATTTGAAGCTATTTATTTCTTGTGCAACAGCAATAATGAAAACCACACAACAGTTATTTTGTATTGCAACATAACTCCATATATTTAACAATTTGACTCAACAGCAGCGACATCTGAAAACACTTCTTTTGAAAAGAGTTTTAATAATATTGTCTAATGGGTTGTGACACCCTGTCAACTGTTAGAAATTTACCGATGTTTCTCCATGTCTGTAAATACCTACCAGACTACCAAGCACCATTCCCTAGAAGACAGTACTCTACAGTCATGACTGCAAGAACCTCAGATCTTTAAAGTTGATACAACTAAAACGTGTCATAAAAATGGATACAAACATCTTACAAAAAAATATGGTGAGATGAAAGCTACATACTGAAGAAAATAAAACTACTCATTTAATAAAAATAACCATCATTATGAAAAGGAGAAGCTTTGCTCAATCAGTAACATGAAAACCAGCTAACCCGACTGAAGTTTCTTCTGGCTCCCCTTGTTCCGCCACACAAATATACGGACAATGCCACAACCACCTCCATCTAAATCCTCTTCAATTCATCAGTGAACAATCATCTTACCGTTAGATGCTATAGTCAGATATTTAGTTTCATAAAATTACCTTCGGGCCGGACGGGCGCCACACCACGACCAAACATGAGGTATTCTGGTGCCTCCAGACTAGGGCTGCCACATCTTGAAGGACTCTGGTAGCGGCGAGTGAACAGGTCCAAGCTCTGTGGTGGATCAAGAAGGCTTTCCCCTAACAAGGGGTCAGCTGCTGGTTGCTTTGAAGTGACCTCTCTGCCAAAATCACACACATTCCTCAGAACTGGTACATTGATAACTAGCTGTGTACAAAAGAGCGAAAAACTGTACGGATAACTTCAATGCTTGTCTGATATAGAAGGGTTTATTCTATATTTAAACTTAAATCTTCACTTCAAAGTCAAAAGATGGTGTTGTTAATAATGAACTCATACTGCAACACTCATGAAAAGATTCAAATTTGTCAAACAGTGATACTATACCCTAAGGGTGCTTTGTTTTGAAACAGTCAAGTTCAAAGACCTGCAGGAAGGAACTTGAATTCACACACACACACACACAGAGGAATAGTGAAAACACAATTAAAATTCTTAACAGCCAACATCTCCGAAATCCTTGGGACAGCTGCACAGTTCGTTAAGTGAAATAAATTTTATATGGTGTTCAAATCGAAAGTGTAGGACTAACAACCAAATATATCTGACTTTTAGGATAATGCTTGGGCCTGTCACTGCACATATGGGTCAGCACCATTAATTATTATAAAGCATTTAAACATAGCAATCCATCACATGAATGAAACATTTGCAGGAAAGCATAAAGGCAGATTTAACCTCAGCACCGTGTCTCTCAATACTAGGCCTGGTTTAAGACATTTCTAGGTCCAATGTGAATATAAAAATTTGGGTGCCTACTTATGCGTAGTCCTGATCTTGCAATGCAAATACGACGTACATACAAAATACTGTACATGTAAAATTTGAAATCTAAACACCCTTTCCAGGGTCCCCTGAACAATGGTGCCCCATGTAGCCACATACACTGGGATAGCATTAAACTGGCCCTGCTCAACAGATAACACATGCCTCTTTCAGCAACAAATCAACTTTCCCAGTGCTCAAGCAGTAATTCTGATGCTGCATCTGTTTCATTTCTTACCCCCATCTGAACATGTCATCCTTGCAGCACCTGGCCCCACCAACAGCACCACGCAGGTCAGCATCCAAAACAGGCTTCTGTTCCACTTCACTCTGATGCAGTGCACACTGAATGCGTGGGACAGCCGTCATGCGTGGCAATGTGCGCACACAAACCTTTAAACAAGCATACCATCCAAAGTGTCAACCAGGCAAATTATATGACAATTCACAGTTACTGCTTCAATCAATGTGAATATCATTATCAGAGCATGTGCACAGAACACACTTATTAAAAATGAAGTGTAGATCAGATGCCATAAAGATACACGCAGAGCAAAGATTAATCCAAGCATCCCAAACATTAATGTGCAGTCCCCTTGAAACTTGGCTGCTTTATTAGTAGGGAAAGTATTCCTCCCCACAGTACCCAGATGCTACGTGGTCCCAGCAGACAGTGTGGATGTGATGGCAGACTCCATCCCTCCTAGGAACCAAACCCTACCTCACACAAGTCTAACCAGTCATGCTACTCACTGAGCTATACCAGCTGATTCAAATGAAGTGAATAATTTGTAAATATGCTTAAGAGTAAAGATAACCATCCTTCAAGAAGGAAACAGTAACTCAGCATTTCTAACTTCACAGATGCTGACATCAGCCTAGTCACAAGCATTAACAGCATCCCAGTAACATAGGAACTTCTTCTAAAATGTTGTGCACCTTTTTCAACAAGCAATGGTTTCTCATGTTACAATCAAATGTGGCCAATATGAATGGGACTGTATTAATGTGATGGCATAAGGTGGCTCAGTGTTGCTGTACCTCAATGATAAAATACTTTCGAGTCTACTGATAGAAGCTAAGGCACTGGTATTACATCTACTGCTGTACACAAACTTCCATTCCTGCAAATAATATGACCCTTTAAGGTCACTGGATGACAAGGATCAGCTTCCAGCCGGGTCCTCACTAGTGACCACACTGTCAATGTGCCATTCACATTCCCATGCTTGTTCAGGTTTGTCAGCTCTGAAATTTTTAATGTCTGGCTGATAGCAAGTCAGAAGCAAATATAGCAAACTTCCTTTAATCCAATGTCTGGTAATTCAGAAATACTGATAATCTGGCACTAGTGGACAGCAGTCTCAAGCCCAGAAGTTTTGCTTTTTACCAGAAAAAAGCTTTGTCAGTGAAACAGGCAGATCTCAGAAACAGTTCAAACAGACCTCCAAGAGCATCTGTACATAAACTGCTGTATCTCCTGACCCCTTGTCTTGTACTCCAACTTCTTCAGCTATGAAGACTCCAGGAAACTTAGAAAAGAGGCCTGATAACCCTGAACCAGCAGATGAAGGAGATATCCAAATGGAATACTCCTGTGATTGGTTGTACTGTACAGAACAAGTATAGGAGCAAAAACAAAAAACTACCTGTAAGAACTTCAGTCAGTATGGGTACCGTCTGATGATCCAGAATATTCAGTAATTGGGTACCATCTTTTAATCTGGTATATTCAGTAATTTGGAACCTGTATGGTCCTGTGCAAGTCAGATAAATGTAATTTTTGCTACAAACTGATGTCTGCTTTTGCAATCAACCAAGGTATAGTTCTCTACTACTTTCAGCCTAAACAGAACTGTTTATATACTGCACAAAACAGCAAAATCTGAATAAAATCCCTATAAATTCCATTAGTAGCTTGTGCTCACTAGATATTTTCAATATGTATACCTATGTCCCCATACAAGAAACTAAAATTATTTTAAACATGCACTAGGAATAAATGTGACTAATGACGAGATGAAACACAAGCTGTAAAATGGCATGAAAAGATAACAAAACAAAACTATTTTTCCCATAATGATGAACTATTTATGTAAAATGAAAGTCTTGCAATGGGTTCTCCATTTCCATCTTACTGTAATAAATTTTCATACAATTCACTGAATCAGAAAATATTACTAAATTATAAACTAAATACAATATTCTTGGTTACTTCTGCCATTTTGATATTCTCATGATATAAGATTCCTGTAAAACTAAAAAGCTCTTTTGTGTACTAAATACAGTTGTGTTTAGACTGACAGAACTATACCTTGAATGAATGTATTGAGAATGCAATGGGGATGAACTGCCTTAAAATTATACATTGCTTTTGTGTTTATTGTTGGGGTAGGTGAGGGGTGGACGGCAGACAGTGGGCACAACACAAGTTGTTTACGTAAACCATCCTCAGAAACTTTCAATACAGACACCGATCACCACCACAGGGATAATTTGGGGTGGGGGGGGGGCAAAGGCCCCTCCAAAGATAGTTGTGTTTTGGCTACTGAGTTGACAGTGGGGAAAAGGGGTGTATGTATATTAAAGTAAGTTTCAACCAATTTTTCCCCCCTGTTTCTACCTGGACTCCTTTGTAAATTAAAGTTCCTAATACCCATGGTTGATTTTGCTCCCTCCCTCCAACCTCTCTCCCCAGTTTTATTAGCCAAGTTAGGCTTATCCTGCTCACTGTACTACGATGATATCAAACTTTGGAGACAGACAAAACAATGCCATGAGACAATGGCTCTGAGCCTAATGAAGATAAGGAACCAGGGGGTGATAACTAATAAAAGTGGAAGCTGAGATAAAATCTGACAGTCTTCCTCCTTTTTCTGTAAGAACACAAATTGGACACAGTGTCTGGGACATGCTGAAACATTACTGATACAATCTTGTAATGATTCTATAAATTTTATAGCAACAAGATATGAAGCCTTTCCAAATTTTAGACATGTTTGCAAAGGAGGGGTGAGAAGTGCCTATTAGCATCATCATGCCTGTTCATACAGTAAAATGTTACTCACAACAGATGGGTTTTCATGCAATTTCATAAATGGGATTTTTAATAAAGGTTGTAAATACATCCCATGTTTTGAAAAAGCAGACAAAAATGACAGTTACTTTGCATGAACACCTAGACACATTTTTATGAGGTACAACCTGAGGCCTAACTGATCTTTACTTTCATGAGACAAGTACAGAACTTTACAAGATAAGGGCAGGAAACATGCTATCTAGCCAGGTGCAAGAGAACATCTTGACAGTTACAAGATAAGTAGCTTCAAAAAATTCCTGGAATTCCCTGGTATAATTGACAGGAATTTGTGACTGCCATGGCACTGTCCATTATAAGCTCATTTCTGAAAGTAAAACTGTGAATAAAGAAATGTGCCGTGACATTCTGACCTTACAGATGTGGTCAGAAGAAAATGCCCCGAAAAATGAAGACCCAACCGCTGGTTTCTCCATCATGACACTGCGTCAGCACACTGGTCAGTTTTGGTCAAGGGTTTCTTAGCAAAGAACAATGTTGACAACACTGCAACATCCCTACCCTAGCTTCAGCTGATTTTTACCTGTTCCCTCGACTGAAATCAGCATTGAAGGGACGGTGCTTTCGTGATGCTGCTGACATCACTAAGAATGCTACAGACAAGCTGAAAAGGTTTTCACAAAATGGCTTCCACGAATGTTCCCAAAACCTTTACACCCATTGGCAGAAATGTATAGTTGTACAAGGGGACTATTTTGAAGGAAATGTAGCTTAAATGATTGGTTTTTTTTATTTCTAAAAAATAAAGTGATTACAGGAATATTTTAAAGCACAAGGGAATAAGGCAGACCCAAAGATTGCAAAGAAGCAGCAGTTGATTTAAACATAACTGTCAATCCACCATAAATTTGAAAGAAAGTAGTAACAGCATGTAGAATGAACTGAATTATTGACACAGTGACAGTGACGGTAACGTACCAGAAAACCTGAAAGTATACACCTTACGGACATTATCTAATGTGTTTTGACATGCTGGAGATTTCTCTGATAAGTGTAACAATGGCCACACTAAATTCTACAGTGCATCCAAATGAATGTCACAGTCAAATGGTTAACACTCCTGCTTCATTTAGGAAAGTCCTTGGTTCAACTCTGGAGTCCAGCTATACTTACTGAGGTGTCTGTGGTCTTTCTCAGACCCTCCAGGCAAATCCTGGGACAGTACCTCAAATTAAGCAGTAACTACACTCCACACTGCAGATTCTTTCCTGAAAACCTGACAAACATGAAGTTGGTAAAGAAATCTGTTGCCTTGTATGGAACACAAATGTCGATTGTTGTGCTAACAAAAGCCCATCAGTGAACCCCATTCTGGGCCAATGGAATTAAGTCCAAACTTGCATACCCTATTTCTTAAATGCCCATTTTAAAATTACCCTGCATCTACACTTAGATCTCCCTTCAAACTCACTAATCAGACTTCTTCATATCTCCTAGGCATGCTCCCTGTCTCATCCACATCTTCCACTTTGATTCAATCCAATTAGATTAACAGCTGGTGAAGAGCAAATATCACGAAGCTAATCACTGCGAAATATTATCTGTCCTCCAGTTATTCCTTCTCCCTAACGTTGAAATATTCTCATTGTCCTGTTTTCAAGCACAACCTGCAGTCTTCCCTTAGGGTGAAAGGCCCAAGTTGCACACTTATACAAGACAAGTAAAATAACATTGTTATATGTTTTAATTTTTGGACTTGTATATACAAGATAGGAAGGTGAAACACTCAGAACTTAACTGTCGTAGGCATTCCCTGAATTCAAACTCCTTGCAGTTTATTTGTGGATGTAATTTTGACCTGTTATTGCCATTCTAAAACATGTGAAACATGGCACATTTCTGAAGGTTTTATTATGACAGAGGAGTGTTTTACTTCTGTCCACAACTCAGACCCCTCACAATGAGTCCCGTTATTGCCTGCAGAATTTTCTTGCTGCTCCATCTTTTGATTTGTGCATTATTTAAACAGAGGAAGTAATGCTACAAGAGCAAGAGATGCCAGACAATTCTCACTTTGGACCTCTCTTCTCTAGGAAAATTTTAATATGAACATGCATCACAAAGTATGCTTGGCATGGCACTTCTGTATTAAACACAACTTTGTGAATACCTTCACTGCAGTTCCCCTTGAGATGCTGGCAACTGGGAAGCTGTGTTCCACAGGTTGTCGCTGGAACTGGGAGGCAAATGCCTCACCAGGAACCGTCACTCGATAGTTTACATGTGCAGGCCGGCTACCTTTGCTGCAACTCCACCATGCAGACAGCTGAGAGAAGTGAAGCTGGGAGCGCACCGCTTGGAAAAGGCCACGCACCGAAATCTGTGGCATCTCTTGGCACCTACAACACATAATCAATAGAAATGTCAGTGAAAATATTTATTTCTGCATTTAAAAGTGGCAACAAAATTTTTACCACAAAGACACTCACCTCTTGTTCACCATGGTCACCATCCACTGCTCCAGAAGCAAGTCGGTTGAGGATGGTATGTTGGCAACCTCTGGAGATTGAGACTTCTGTTGGCCACACTGACAGTCAGCACACAGAAGCACCTCAATGCACATTGGTATGTTGTTTTGCCACAGAAGCTGCATGTGTTTGCGGAAGTTCTCTGCTCGCTTACACTGCAAATACAACGCACGTAAGTTAACTCATGATATTCTGAAAGGTGTATACAAGCAGTGTAGCCCATATGAATTTTCATATGAGCCCACTTCAGCAGAACTTTGTCTCATCTGGCTGGACAGAGTTCTGTTCAGATTATGAACAGGTGACTGTAATATGTATCACAATAGTCTTAATAAATATCACAATGTAACCATCTTTGAAAAAAGACTTACAAACTTTATGGATATAATCAACCTGCAATATACATATCAAACTGACATCTACACCCTTTCAGAGGAACATAACACAATGCTTAAAGCAATTTAAACAGTGTGTATATATCCAGAAATCTGTACCATTTCCAAGTTACTGCAGGTAGCATACATGTACATCTCTTGTTTATGGATGTATAATTTATAAGGATTGAGCTGATAAGACTGCCACCCAGATATCACCAACAGCCCACTGCTTCATTCAACTGCACCATTGAAACCTAGTGTTAAGCATTTTATGACAATTACTAAAACTATTATCTTGGACCATTTACAAACACTTTGCATGTACGATATCATACGGTACAACTCACAGTTCTCACAGAACTTCAGCACATATTCTATCAAAATAAGAGAGTCTGCAGAAAGGCAAATGTGGTTACACCAAATTATCACACTGAATGTGTGACATCAGCAGTAGCAGGAGGACCCAAATTTAAGTTACAATCAATCAATACAAGACAACCAGAGCTGCCCTGAGACACGTAGGTGCCCCGGGCAGGGTAATAATCTAGTGCCCCATAAAACCAATAGTCTTGAAACTTGTTGGGCTAAAACAGAGCTGGCAAACCTTTTTGAGGCCACATGACCAAACTGCAGATAATATTGGGATAATTTTTTTTTGTGTGTGTGAAATCTGAGTTTACTGGCACCATATTTCTGATTATTCTAGCGACATCTTAGCACCCCTTGTAGATTGGCACCCTGGGCAGCAGCCAAACTGGCTTGCTCCTTAGTCTGGCCCTGATGACCACCTGTATATCAACGGAATGGCATTCACACAGTGCTAGTGTCACACTGCATTCTCAATGCTTGCTTTCAAGCAGTCTGCAGTGCAAGGGTTATGACCATGCATTTTACCTTTAACATGCCCCACAAGTTAAAAAATTGCACAGATTCATCTATAGTGAACAGAAAGCCATGGTCACCTACTGATTATTCTATCATGGAAAACACTCAGTAAACAGTGCAGAGAATGGTTCACAATGTGAGCTGCTGCAATATCTCACTGATAAAATGTACAGATTCTCTCACAGTCAGAGAGGTGTTCAAAAAATGGTGTCAGAATGTGTGTTTTATATATATTACTGTAATTTTTTAGTCTAATAAAAAATGATCCTATTTGCACTCATAGCACACCACACACCAACCATAAAATAATGTAATGGTAATTTGTGGATTAACATGGGATTTTCTATGGACCAATACCTATCATTCTGAGAGCCCATATATCCATTGAGACGAACGCAAGCTTCATCGCTAAACACAGTCACTGTGGTGTTTATTTTTCCAGAATGACCCCATCAAGGTGCCAGTTCACAAAATTCAGTCTTCTTGGACATTTTGACCCCAGATGATGGTACCACTACGTTGTCTCGAAATGTTGGGAACTGACTACCCAGTGGCGTGGCATCATATCCCAGAAGAACGGAAACCACAGCTACACCAGTGCAAAAACCTAAAAACTTGCAAATTCAGCCTTTCTTTACAATCTGTCAAAGAGTCTGTGAACCACATTTGTCTCCTAACATGATAATGATAATTTGTTGAGCTGTTGATCAAATCTGCATATGTCAGAGCCAGGAATGCTGGATTTTATTTTGTTTTCAGACTTTTTTTCCTTTGTCTATTTGCACCGCTCTATCTTACCATTCTTCCCCTCCATAGTCTAAATAATGTAACATTACCAGCACAAACATTAACCATCTTATCGCAAAATTCTAAGCTCCTCCATCTACTCAATCTCCTATAACTTCACACATGAGCATTTCATACAGATTGTACTTCCCACTTACACTCAGTTGTAAATAGGCATTTACCAATACTGTTTATTTCCGTTACATTGCAAAGGTTAAGGCTTTGCAATAGGCTACATCTTCATTCATACTCAACAGCTTACTATTCATTCATACTTCAAGATAATACTTCAAGCCCCAATTGTGTTTTAATTCACAACAGTATAACAAAGAATTATTTTGAATAACACCCACAAATAAGTCCCGTATTTCAATACCACTGCATTATTTCTATGGTCCCTGCTTACATTCATGCCAGACTGACTCTGTCAAATACTGTATAGGGTAGATCTGATTTTTCTGTTTCTTCATTCAAACTCTTTGCTCAACTCTCTTTCACTAATAAAGGAATAAAGAGCTGTCAACACAACTATATTGTCTGTAGTATATTTATGTCTGCAACATGCTTCGAACACAAAGGGTCATCTTCAGGCTAAAATACTTTAAAAAAACACGCGAAGGTGTTATATACAATTGCGTTACATTAATTTAGTTCGTAGTTACTACAGTTTTTAAAACACATGGTGCTGTTTCCAGTATGTTAGTTGAAGCATTAATCAACTAACATACTGGAAACAACATGAATTTCAAAAACTGTAATATCAAGAGTCCCGTGCTACCTCCAATTACAAGGATGCTGATAAGTCCTTAGCCCGACCAGGAAGGAAACAAGCTAATGTTTGTCAGAATGACATGAATTTCCTTCACCACCTTGCCTTGCAGGAAAAACAACTTGATGACAGCTCATGTCTCGATGTTGTTGAAATCGTGTGCGTCCCTGTTATGCTTCCAAGCTTGTTTCCTTCCTGGTCGGGCTAAGGATTTATCAACACCCCAGTATAACGCCATAAAAATCCAAGAATATCTTGTAACTATTTAACTAATTAATATTTCAACAAATGCACTGGAAACAGCAACACAATTTAAAAAATTGTAATAAATGAGATCTCAGTGACTCCAATGCAATAGTATATATCTTTCATGTGTTTTTAAATTAGTTTAGCCTGAAGATGATACTTTGTGGTTGAAACATATTACAGCAATGAATACTACAGACCATGTAGGTGTGTTAATGACTTTTATTCTTTTATTTTGTGTACAACACAACGGGATGATAAACTTAAATAACTCTTTCATTAAACTTTTGACTGTCATTCATAACAGATTCTCATCATGTTCTATGCTTCCATGTGCAACAACTGCAACCAATACTTCACTATACTACACTGTGCTGTTTCCTCTTCTACTGCCAACTCCTAATTCTAGTTTGGCAGACTGGTCTGCCACACACCCAGGCATCCTTAACACTTGTTTACAAAATCTACCATGGATTTTGTCAGTTTCTTGTCATCCTGCCTCTAGAGCCCATAACTCTAAACTGCACATTCTTCTACAACCACCCAGCATCTCATATAAATTTTCTAAGATCTTCACTCTTATACCAAGGATCCTCATCAACATTGGTCTATGTTAAGAGTCTAATCAGCTTTTTACTAATATTTTGTTTTCTGTTTACTCCATCCTCCTTTATTGTTTTAGTTTACCACCTTTCTTCCATACTACTGTCATATATCAGTTTTATGTAAATTGCAATTGAAGGTCCTTTCTGTACTGTGATTTGGTTTACTTATTTGTTCAAGCAACAGACAGTAGAAGATGATACAACAAGCTCATCTATGAATAATAATCCTGGAACTGTTATCTTCCTAATTACAGATGCATGTAAATAATGTTTAGTAATAGTCTATAATTTCTACAGAAATATTAAATGTGTATGGGCTCAAATTGCTTCCTTGCCTTATTCCCTTACACTGGTCAACACAATCTGTCACTTCATCTGTTACACATTTTATGTGACTTAATCTCGTAATATATTTTATAACTTCCAATTTGTCTTGTACTGCATCACAATGCCTACCTATCGAATGAGTCACACATTTTTCCATAATCTTTAAAACAATAGTACAAACGGCCTATCCTAACTCCCTAGCATTTGTCTATTGCAGATTTTCTAACAAAAATATCATACATGACTCTTTTAGACTTGACAAAGACTGACTGAAACCTTGATTGGACCCCAACATTGCTAAGTGAATTATTAATGTAGTCTAGCAGCCACAATTCCACATTCAAGAAAAAGTAAATTCCCCTGTAATTGCCACATAACTCTCTTCTCTCCTTCCCTATTCACTGGTTGTAAAAGGGCAATTTTCCAATCAGAGGGATATTCTAAGAATTTCCTTCTGTCTTATATGGATATAAACACGGCACTTTTAGATTCAAATATTCTATTCAGTACTCTGTTATGAGAGACTAGGTTTTTCCTTTGCTTCACAAAATTGTGAACAGGAAATACATGTTTCAAATATTTCACACCCACAGAGAACAAAAGGTATAATTATGTTTCTGAATATAAGTCTTCACATTTTTACAGTGCAGAAATGCAGACAAAACATTAAGAACTAGTCATAGCAAGCATTCCCTGACTTCAAACTGTCCGTAATTTTTTCATAAATACTATTTTCAATTTTTACTGCTGTATCCAGTTATTTTAGCTATAGTGGTCACTAGTAAGAAGACTGTTCTACAAGTAAATACTGAGAAAACATAGTATATAGTCATGTCTCAAGATTAGAATGCAGGACAAAATCATGATATAAAGATAGATAATAAAACCCTCAAAATGGTGGGACCGTTCAAATATTTGGCAACAACCCTAACAAATCAAAATTCCTTTCAGGAAGAAATTAAGAGAAAACTAAAGTCAGGGAATGCTCAACATCATTCAGTGCAGAATCTTTTGTCTTCCAATCTGATACCCAAAAATACAAAGATTAAGATATGCAGAACTATAATTTTGCCTGTTGTTTTGTATGGGTGTGAAAACTTGGTCACTCAAATTGAGGGAGAAATAAAGCTGGGGGTGTTTGGGAATACGGTGCTGAGGAGGATATTTGTGCCTAAGAGGGATGAGGTAACATGGAAGTAGAGAAGACTACATAACAAGGAGCTTAATGATCTGTACTCCTCACCAATTATCATTCGGATGACCAAATCAGGAAGAATGAGATGGGTGGAGAACGTGGTACATATGGCAGAGATGTGAGATGTGTACAGGATTTTGGTGGGGAAACATGAGGGAAAGAGACTGCTTGGGAGATCCAGGCGTAGATGGGAGGGTAATATTAAGACGGATCTTCAAAATGTGGATTGGGGGGCAGGGACTGGATTGATCTGACTCAGAATAGGGACAGATGGTGGGCTCTTGTGAATCCAGTAATAAACCTTCTGGTTCCATAAAACGCAGAGAAATTCTTGACTAGCTCAGAACCTGTTTGCTTCTCAAGAAGGACTCTGCTCCATGGATTTAGTTAGTATGCAGGTGTTTTAACTCTGCCAAATTTGTTACAGAATGGTTACTGATATTTGCACTATGCTTCTGTTTTGCGGTCTGATGATAAGCCATGAACATACACAGCATTGTCTGAGTGCACTTAGAGACCAGCCTCATTGCTAGTATCTAACAGAGTTCCTGTACTGTTCTGTAAGATGCGTACATACTTGCCCAATAAATTAACACCAACAGCACAAGCCAGAAGCTCATGTGTTCCATTCAGTTCTAAGCCTGACTCAATTTCTTGTACCCTCCTAACTGCATTGAGCTGGGGCAGTATAGTCGGTATAGTGACTTGCTATAGGCTGTATGAACCCCAGTGAGGGCAAGATTTTCTGCACCTATCCAGACCAGCCCTGGAGCTCACCCAGCCTCCTGCACAATGGCTATCAGGTCTATTTCCTAGGGGTAAAGTGGCTAGCCTGTGGCGTTGACCTCCCACCCCCATCTAGTACCATGGTTAGAGAAAGAGTAGGGCTATACCTCTACTCCCCCTCTGGGACTTCATGGCCTATTCTAGGACGAAATACACCTTTCACCTCTTAATAGCATATTTTAAAGCAAGGTTGAAAAGTAACTGCCGTAAAGCAGCTCTTCCCTACTGTGAACATGAAATACATCTGATACATATTTAAGTGACTCAGCTTTACTGTAGTTTTTGTTTAAGCCAAGTTCAGTTTCTTAGGCATACTGGATTCTGGGAATTCGTGACTTAATAAACATCTTATCAGCAGTTTATCTGTAATGTAAAAAAAAAAAAAAAAAAAACCAACACCCCAAAACAAAAAAGACCCCCAAAAATATTTTTTAAATATAATATTTTTTTTTAAAAAAAAAATTAGAAAAAAAATTTTTATACCCATTATT
>Ga0136643_10008370_pt1 | contig 15114 bp, 7 predicted proteins | sample TergutLab28metaG_FD_96883 | JGI IMG/M metagenome (GOLD analysis project Ga0136643, IMG submission 96883) | Labiotermes labralis P1 segment gut microbial communities from Petit-Saut dam, French Guiana - Lab288 P1 (version 3) (version 3) | ecosystem: Host-associated > Arthropoda: Insects >... | reverse complement strand
GGATTTGTTAACCTTTTTTATTCCGGAAATTAATGTTTTTTTGGGTTCAATTGTTATTTTCTGGAAGAACACCCTTCAACAATCAGTTGTTTCTTTCTTAACCCCCCCCCCCCCAGTCTCATATGTTGAAGATGTAGGCAGCACATTCCTTCAAAACATCAGTAGATTATATACATTTACATAGCATCACATTATGGGAGATGGTAATCTTCAACGTCACAGTCCATTCTCTATCTTTCAGGCACTTCATAACCATTCATGTTACTGACAGCTGTACTTGTTCCTGAAAAATGTTCATAAACGTGAATTCTATCAAAATCTCTCAGATTTTTCTGGAGCTGATTGGTATGTTGAATATCTTACCGTATGAAGTTTATTTTCATGTTACAAATAAAGAAATCATTAAGGAATGAAGTATGTTTTTTGTCTTGTCCTGCATTTCTGTTTCATTACATCCCACACATGTAACACTTTCCTTAGGCAACTTACTATCACAGCATACGTATGACAGTGGCTAGAGGCACAAGGAAGGGCAGTAGAAAGAAGGATCCAAGTTGCGATGCTGCAGATGGTGCAGGTGGCTTATTCACAATTTTGATTCGCCTGTCCACTCCAGGATATACAGGACTCCTTCGGTGGAAATACTCGTCCACCATATTTACATCAGTTTCATCTAAAAGTTAAAAGAGCACAATGTAAGTTTTTCCATTATTTCAACAGAATATTGAATTCAGACATGTAGTAGTTCCTCTAATGTGTAGTCAGGAGGTTGGAGTCTTTGCTGAAATATTTATGGTTTCTCATGGGTGTGCCAGAGAAATCACAGGACAGAACTATTTAAACTATTCCACAAATGCTATCTGTCCTTCATCCTTCCCATATCACTATGTGTAACCATTGTGTCTTTTCATTTGATATTATGTAAGCTCTTCCATTCTTATATGACCTTAGCTACTAACCAAGTGAGTTTAGGCTATGAAATGAAAATGCATTCACAATTAAGGCAAAACTAAAAGGCTGCACGCATAGCTTTTTCACTCTAGGTTGAAATAAGGCTATCTTGTACCAAAGCATTATGCCAGATTAAAGGATAATAGGAGCAAAGTTCTGTGAATTTAATATTTTAGCATTAGTTGGAAAGTCATTGCTCAGGTTCACATTGTAACTGCTGTTACTGCAGTACCATTGTTTTGTAGCCTGGGTGTGAAGGCAAAAAACAAATTGCTGCCCCTGCTGAGAATCGAACCCTGTTTATGTGACCCATGGACTGTCAAGAGTCTTCACATCTCTCCTCTTTTTTGGATAATGGGAAACCCTCCCCATCAAACTGATCACATTTCTGCAGTTCGCATATGTACATGATCTGGTGTTGTTTCAGCTATGTTGTTTACAGTTACTAAATTGGTTAGTAGTGACAGTGGATGATGAGTGGTCAGCCCATTGCACATAGTTAGGAAGTCGAATGACAAGATGATTTAATGGTAATTTAAGCATGAAAAATTGACTGTGTACTTTGTATAACATAAAAACAGCTGTAAATTTGTGTGGAATGGCTGAGAGAAATTACAAGTAATTCCAGAATAGCTGGCACCAACTGTGATGAGGACCAGATGTATTCCAAATTGGTGAAAACTAACTGACTGTCTGTCTGTCTTACTGACTGACTGAGTAGCTTCATGATACAGGCTCGGTGAAAAATTTATAGTGGCTCAAGTGATGAAATAATTCTGTGCTTCCACAGAACTTGATGGTTTATTTCTATGTTCACAAAAGCTTGCTGTGTGGTTTGATCCAATCCTGAGCCCCTTGAATTCAGTCTACGCCGTTACATATCGTTCCTGTGTAATCCACTGTATGTTGCCCTGCTATATATGCCTGTGCCCATCAGCTGTTTCTAACAAAAATTTGTATGCACTTCTCTCATCCATCTCATTGTCTTTGATTTAATCTTCCATTGTATGGAGCTTTGTTGTGCACTTTTGTGTGTCATTTACTGTCCCTGTCTTTGAGACATATATTAACTCATTACTTTGTTCTCAAACACCTTCAACATGAATGCTACCCTAAGAGTGAGAGGCCAAGTTTCACACCCGAACACTTCAGTAAAATTGTAGTGCTATACATATATTTTAATCTTTAGGTTTTCTAAACAGACAGAAAGAAGACAAATGATTCTGAAAATAGCAAAGTAACACATGCCTAATGTAATTTTCTGTTAATGTCACTGTGGGCATAATTTTTTTTCTGCCCATTACTGTGATTCTCAAACACTTCAGCTTAAAGAGTGCAGTCTTCTGAGATGTGACACCATGTGGTTTGGTAGATAGGTGCCAATGTTCACAGAGTAACCTGTTTTACCATCTTCAGGATGTAAGTAGTCTCATTCCAAAAGACTGCAATCTTAATGTTCAAAGCCATGAACACCTTACCTATACTTGAACTCTGGCACAGCAGACTGTCCCAGAGTTAGGCTGTTCAGGTAATGGAGTATATTGTGAACGTACCCATCTCTTGTTCTTTTTTGTAGTTCTTCCCAAGGACCGTAAAACCATCTCCACCTTTGGCAAGAAAAGTTGACATGATAATATTGTAAGTTTTATTTTCTGCTACCGGTTCATATATTGGTACTCGACATGCCCCACACCTTGCAAGTGCTTTTGTAACACGTTTCCCATTTGGTTGACTTAAGTCATATTCCACTTTCAGACCTGAAATTGATAAGCAATTGTAATTAGACAAAAACATCAACATAATTTTTATAAGGTATGTGGAACAAACATATGGCTTTTGATTGGCTAATCTGAAAACTTATATTCATGCAGAATTATTTAGCACACCATCATAAGCTTTCCATAAAAAGAGTTATTAACACATTTGCCTCTTTTTGCTCTTGGACACTGACCCATAATTTCTTTTGTCATCGTCATCTTTTTCAGTGTGAGGACTATTGAGAAAAAATGAATTCATCTCAGAGATACTTTCCAACTTTTCTTGTTTGATGATATTTTGATGTCTTTTTGGAATCCTCATTCTTTCAACATGTTCTTCCCTGTTTCTTTTGCATTGTGCTGTAAATTATTTTCCACTCATTCTGGTTGTGTTATGCATCATTTATTTCATGCCCATGACATCCAGTAATAGGTCAGAGAGAAAAATATCATTGACCATGGTCCAGAGTGTGATATTTTATTACAGAATTACATTTTGGATATTTAGGTTGCCAGTAATTTTTATTCATTATATTTGCCCTGAAATAAGTTTAGTTTTAGTAGCATTCCAATGAAAATGTATTTCAATAAATAGAATGGGACAGTGGGGAAGATGCACATTTATGGCTTATGAGTGTATGTGTTATTAAATAATATGAAATTGATGGTGATTATACAAGCTACTTAATTCAGTCCACATGTTTGGATAAAATTTTACCCCCTTCAGGGATGTTATAGTGATGTCATAAGCTATTAAATGTTCTGCATTTTATGAAACATGATACAATTAATGAACCCTTTCAGCACTCGCTCATATTAACCTGTATTATATATACTCAGTTGCTACTTTACAGAGAAAGCAGTGTACTCTTATTCAGGGACATAGCCGGGAGGGGGGGGGGGTGCGGAGAGTGGTGCGAGTGCAGCACAGTCCAAGGAGCAGCAAAATGAATATTTAAAATGAGACTTTTTTTTGTGCTTACCAAATTTTAAGTTAGTATGGCCAATAAGAGTAAATTCAATAAATAATTGTAATTTTTTTAGTTCATAATGTCTGTTAGGGGCAGCCATTGCGACTACTCATATTAGGTTCCGAAAATCTAGCTGTAATTTCATCAGAAGGACCAGCTGGCCTAATGCTGTAGAGGGGGATAATGGTCACTTGTTTTTCAAATCTTGTGGAACAAATAAATACATTGTGTGAGAAAAATGCAAAGCTATTAGTATTAACCTTTATTCTTTACATACTGTTGTGATTATGTGAAAATTATATTAGAATAAACCATTAATCACAACTAAAATTTTAATTGTCAGTATTTAATACTTATTACAACATGTTTTGACAAGCTTGGCGATCTTCAGGTGATACAAAATACAAAACACTTGCAGTTAACCTCCCAAGTGTTGTGTATTTTTTATTTCCTGAAAATGGCCAAGCCAGCCAAAATATATTGCACTAAATATTAAATACTGATAATAAAAATTGCAGTTGTTATGTACAGTTTATTTTAATATAATTTGTTAGTATTAAACCTGGTGAGGTACGTAGCAACCACCAAGATTTTAAGAGTTTAACACCCCCGAAGATGGTGAAATTTTTGCTGCAACATGTGTATTGCAATTCATATTTTATCAAAAGGATTTGCACTATATTTTATTCAAAGGTTTTATACACTGGTATTAACTTTTCTCACATTTCATTTTCAAACAAGCTGTAGGTACCCAGTCAAGTACACTGTATGTCATACTCTAAAGTTTTGCTTACCTGAATACTGAAGAAACTTTCCCTTACGCTCACTTTCATTGTAATCATACACACTCCATTCCAGCACTTCCAAGAGGTCAGATCCCTTGAGGGGCATTTTCACCATGGTATTAATGAAGGGAAGTACTGACATGAGATCCCCCAGTGTCACCTTACCTGCATCAGTTAAGGCATTATGATTTTAAACAGACTTTTATTATATTAAGTTGTTTGTTTAATGTGTGCACACAGGAGTTACAAATGACATATGATGACCCTCTTCACCAGTTCACCAAATTTCTACTCAACTTACCCTTCTGCACACAAGAAACTACATCTACCATGCTGTTGTCCTAACTGTTTTACACCAGTTTATTTATTATCATATAAATACAAAACATAAAGTACTTTGCCTTTTACTGTTCAGTATGTATACAAGATATAATTTGCTTCTAAGATATGTAAAAAAAAAAAAAAAACCAAGCAGTATAATAAACTCTGTGTGGGTTAAATAAAACAGTTTACACTTGTTGGTCTTAACATTTTCACACAATATGGAAAGGAATAAAAGCAAGATTTTGAGTTCTGAGTATACCACATTAAATTTCATATCCTAAACAGAACCAGTTCCATTGGTGCAAGCTGCTGCTAAAACAGTCTGGTGAAGAAGTCATGGTGGTGTAGCCATTCCATTCAGCATGGTTTAAATTACAGAACACTATTTGGGTTTATATATGTAGTCAAACAAAGGACATTGCATTGTGTTACACACAGAGACCAGATGTTAACAGAAGATGCTGGTAGGGTAACCATGTGGAAGATAATGTAATAATACATGTGGGTATGCTGAATTATGATGCAAAAAAAAATATTAAACTAGTTGCTGAATTAGGTTATGTTAATTTGTGACTAGGTGATGAAAAGATTATCTCAACCAATTCCATGCCATGATGTCAGTGTCTTAATGCCATTTATGAATAGTTAATGATAACTGCTGTTTCTTGTCTCATATTACATTTTTAAACCATTCTGTAAAGGACTAAGATTTTTCTTAACCCCTTAAGGACTTAACATAATCTTTTTGTTTAAAGACCCAGTTACTACTGAATGGTAAATACTCTCCATCTCGGTTATAAAAACTTGCCACTTTATGTTGTATAGAGCAAAAGCAGATGTTTGTTCTGAGATACATACAAAACATACGAAATCTGTGTGCAGAATATAAAATTTTGAATGCCAAATCTGATGGTATATAAAGTAACCACTAGGTTTTAAAAGATCAATTTTCATGCTAAGATGGTATTGTCTATTTTATTACTAGTGCCAGCCATGTGTGGGGAGGTGGGTGCATGTAACCTCAGACAGAAAGATGGAGGAATAGTTGTTAGATTTTCTACCTGGCAGAAAATTTCTTAAGTAATAAAAGCCCTTACAGTCTGATTGTTTATAGCAGGAAGCACAACCCATGTTGTGAAATGTAATTTTCTCTTCAAGGTCTTATGCTGTATTGTTAGGATCATCATACTGATATAGGACATGCAGTATGGGAGCAGTACAGAACATAAGTCATTTCTGGTGTTTAGTGGCATTAGAGTCAGTGTAGATTGTGTCAGAAGTCCAGAATGAAAGCAACAAATGGCCCAGTATTTCAACATAATTAGTCTAATGTCTTGGATGTACTGTTATTTAATTATGGTATTTGAAACATAAAGATATTTTTAATTTTCATTGGTGAAATTGAAATATGTTATACAAAATGATTAATAATGAGGAAATCATGGCCTTCAAACAGTTAATTTCCAGAAGTACAGACAGATACTGACACTTTTAATCTTTAAATCACCTGCATTTGCATGTATGAACACATGTATGTGAACACGCCTAGAAATTCATTTTGTATTTAGATTTAAATTTGCTGCATTTGAACAACATGCTGCATAATCTCTGTTTTATTTTCCACAAATGTCGTTTGTTTCATAATTTTATATTTTTCTGTTCAAATAATACATTTCTCACAAATCATGCACTAAAATGTAAATACCAACCACTTCACTTAAACAAAAATTTGCAGTTTTTTTCTTTATTTGTTCTTTTAATACGTTCGGCCTACATCAGTGTGTACCTACACAATTTCAATTTGATCTGTTGTATAACACAGAGCCATTTCATATAGACTCCTGGTATTCCTTAATCAGAAATGTCAGTAAAATGTGGTCCTCTTCCTTAAAGCAGTAGATAAAAGATTCTTTTGTTTTGAATGTTAAAAAATAGTATTCAAACACATTTCTGTTTAGAAATATACTTGCCATCTTCACTGCTTGCATTAATCGATGTTCGAATTCCACCACCCTGTTGAAACGCAATTGGGGTGTCAGTCCAGCCCTCTCCGTGGTTTAGCTTATGCACGCGAACCATCTGAAATGAACAAGAGTAACTCATTTTATCCTTTAGAATGAATTTTCATGAAATAATTGGGCATTTATACTCAGTACAATCTTTGAAATTAAATATCATGCAAGAATATATGAAGATATGTTTTCACTAACACCTGAACATACAAGTCTCCAAAAGTTTTCAGATTAATTTTGTTTATTCCTTATTGGTTCATGTATAGCACTTCCTGTGTATGAAGCAAAACTGAAATTTAAAAGTTTTTTTAAGTGCCTCATCAAACAAAATATTAGCACTTAGATAAATCATTAATATTGAAAAATTTCACTTGAAACATTTTTTTATATTCTGTATATTTGATAAAATATAAGAAAAATATTTTCTCTGTAGCATGATCCATTTTGTAAATAGGAGTTTTATCATAAATGAAAAAAGACCAGTGAGATATACAGAAATACAAGAACACATTTTAAAAAAGTACTCATCTGGATGTACCTTTCCACATTTTTTAAATGTATTTATGATTAATTTAGTGACCTTCAGTAGCCTAGATTATATTGCATAAAATGATTAGGTTGTCAATGATCAGTGAGTTATAAATGGTGTAGAAGGCAGTGGTCTGGCCCTGCTTCAAAGTACTAGGGAGTCTGTGGATAAGAACATTAAACCTGCCTTGCTAACTGGTCCCTGGACATATATTTGAATGTATGACCTGCAGAATAAGAAACTGGAATGTTTTCCGCTTAACTGTGGCATTCAGGCTATTGTTTTGTTTCATTTCTTCAAGTTGGAGGACTACAACCCACCCATCTCTTCAGTCAGTTTGCATGTCCTAATCCCAAGGAATCTAAGTGGTGTAACAGTAATTTTATAAATAACTGGACACTATTAATATTATATTATTTCATGATTGTTGGAATTTGCAGATGTGTTGGGTGCATGGATGTGCCTTTGAAAAATGTATGCACTGCTAGCCTCAGTATCACGTACACATCTTGTCACCTCCAGGGTATAAAACAGACTACTTGCTTGCCTTAGATTTTCAAAGTTTGTCCAGTTCCAAATTCATCCCCCCCTTAAATTTTCTTACTGTTCCCGATTGGCTAAAATGTTAAATTTCACTACTTCCTAATAGGTCCAAAAGTCAAAATTTTGAATACTTTATCTCCATTGGCTCCCATTTATGTAATGTTTCCATTATCGTAACCCGCGTGAACTCCTTCACGCGTCTTACTGATTTCTCTTAATGTGCAAGCATGCCTAATACTGTAATCTTCCAGCAAGATTTAAGATGTCCAAAAGGTGTCAAAGTTTATAATGTCAGTTGTTCCAAAAAGTTCCCTAAGCCATCAATTTTGACACTGACAAACAGCGAATCTGCTAGCTCATTATACCCACCATAAAACTGTCTGTCCCTGTAAGCTGCTATACAGACTCCTTACAATTTCCCTTCCATCATAAACTAAATTACTGATTTTAAATAAATCTGACCTGTCTACCAAATGTACAATTTTGACACATAATAAAGGACTTAAACTCCATATACCAGTTATAGGACTTTATAATGTTGGATCACTTTAAAACTTATTAATCATTCAGCCATTATTGTTGTAACTTTTGTCAGCAGTTAACTAACTGTTAGAGCATACTGCAGCGTGGTTGTTCTTACATAGTCAACATATGCATCTGTTAGGAAGTTGCCGAGGTTGCATTCCTGCAGACGGCAGTGTAAGGTGTCTCCATCTAGTAAAACCTTAGTTCTTCCTATTTCTTTATTTGACATGACTGCTATTTGCTTTCCCAAGTTGTTTAGTTCTTGAAGTATAAAAGGATCTGCAAACAGGAAAATTAAACATACTGTAAAGTTCATACACCAACAAATGCACTTTTTATTAAACTAGATAAAGTTTTAAAATTTACATTAAAAATCACTTTGACTTGCTCCTACATGTTTCGGTCTTTTAGCACGACCATCATCAGGGAGCCTTTATCAGAGCCTAGCTAAAGTTATATTAGATTAAAATTCGGTAAAAACTTCGTCGTTATGTGTTGTGTGGTGGTGTGGCAGCATGTCAAGGTATGGTGTGTATACTGTTCGCTGTGTTGAGTGTGACTCAACACGGCAAACAGTACACACACCTACCTTGACATGCTGTCACACCACCACACAACATATAACGACGAAGTTTTTTACCGAATTTTAATCTAACTTTAGCTAGGCTCTGATAAAGGCTCCCTGATGATGGTTGTGCTAAAAGACCGAAACATGTAGGAGCAAGTCGAAGTGATTTTTAGTGTAAATGTTAAAACTTTATCAAGTTTATTAAAGAGTACATTTGTTGGTGTATGATGTTTATAGATACCAGAATGCACCTTACAATGATAAAAATTAAACAAACTATATTACTTTGAATTTAAGATTCTGTCTAATTTAAATGCACCCCACTTTTAAAATGAGATTTCCAGAGAAAAAATTTTGCAAGCATATAAATTTCACTGTCCATAAAATTTACTCCTCTTTTAATGAAGCTACTTGTTCCTCAAGGAAAATGATGTTTTTGAAATGTCTGAAGAGTAAAATATAGTACCCCAATTTTCAGAAAACATGAAAAAAATGCACCTTAAGTTCACAGAAATACAGTATCTCTTGCAGACATTTGGTTTCAGAAATACACGTGCACACTCTATCAACTAAGGTACTGGATATACATGACTTTACATACCAATGACATTCTTCTGGTGTGTAATGCCATGTACTCTGGTAGAAGTTTACCAACGTTTCGGAGAACCCTACCATGATAATGGAGCAAACAGGGCTTCATTTCTGACTTTGACACCAGGCTGAACACAACTTAACATAGACTTTCCAAATTATTTATTTGAATATTTTGTCTCTAATAGTAATAGTAATATTTCTATGTTAGATTTTATTCCAGTCTCTTAATTTCCAATGATGAGAACAAATGGGATATAATGTCAAGTTCTTATTAATTGAGAAAAATACAGTGAACAGTAAATAGCATTAGCAGTGTTTGTAGTACGACTTGAATTTATTTCCCCATTTTTCTTGTACTATCATCATGTACATAAATTAACCTGCGCTATTTTTTACATCTACATTTTTTCAATATTGGAGGACATTTCTTCATACTTGTTGAGGAATGTTACATCCAGAGAGAATTCCATATAGTGAATTCTTTGTGTGGTTTATAAATCTGTGTGCATGTCGCTCTTACATCATATTGATTTTCATATACTTACAGTTGTTCTGGAAGCCATATTTTCAAAGATGTGCCATCTGAAGGATAAAATAGTGATTTATTGCAGCATTTAAATGGGGGCACGAGGGAAGGATAAAGTGGATGAAAGATGAAGGTATGAAGGAAATGATACCCTGTTTACAATGGTCTTTTCCCACTAGTACTAATACACATATGCAATGACAAAACGTGACCTACCTTGGTCTACGTTATGGTCAAGGAGTAGTGGGTTTCCTCTGGCATATGTAACTTCTCCCATGGAGTCAAACCCAAGGCTCAGCTGACCCAAGTATTTGGTGTAGGCATATGCTTGTACCACAGGAACCTTGCGTCCAGACTGCTGTGTCACAAATGTGGGGTAGATACCTTCAGGATCCTCGCTGTCTGGCCTATTTCCTATTAACAAATTTCATGCATATTAACCACTTAAAACTGCAGAGTCCATGGGGCCAGAAAATGAATACTTTAAATTTAAAAAAAATGGTTTTATGTGCTTAAAGAATTTTAAATTGATAAATTGATCAGATAAAATGAAATTACATAAATAGCTTATGTTTTTAAAGTTCATAGCTTCTGTTAGGGGCAATCATAATGATTTTTTTGCCCTGGATGCCAAAGAACCTAGCCGCACCCCTCACCTCCATTACAATGTTGGGATTTTACATTTTGACCACACAATTTATTTGTATGCTGTCTGTAATTCTCAGAGTAAACAAGAATTTTTTCCCTTCAAGCCATTAACTAGTTGGTTTAGACAACACAGGTGCATGTGCTTACTGTGAGGTATGAACTGAATTTTTATACAGTGTAGGTGTTACCATCCCATTGTGTTACTTACAAAATAAAAGAATAAATAGCCATCAATGCAATTATATTGTCTCTAGTATTTTTCTGCAACAAATGTAAAAAACTGTAATAATTGATATCTCAATTAAAGACTATAATGCAATTGTACATAACCCTTTTATGTGTTTTTGAAGTCCTGTAGCTTGAAGATGACCCTTTTTGGTTGAAACTTGTTGCAGAAATAAATACTTGACACTGTGTAATTATGTTGATGGCTTTTTATTTCTTTATTTTACAGTGTAGATGTATTGTTTGCCTGAACTTCATGTTCCAGTGGGTTAGTAAGAGTTTGAGATTATACTGTTCCTTAATGGTTTTATTTTTACAAGTCCTTCACATCTCTGTATCAAGTTATCAACTGGACTTGAAACAGAGGCAATAAATGATGGATGCAGAAAAGTACATAATGAGGAGTTTCATATTTTATGCTTTTGTATTGTTACAGTGGTTAAATCAGGAGAAATAAGACAAGGCAGGCATTAGTACCTATCATCAAACCTCAATAGAAATGACCTCTTATGATAGGTTCCTTAGTTTTTGTGTGTCAATAGAGATTCAAAAGTGTGCGGTTTTTAGTTTTTATTGTGAACAAATTTGTGTACAATAGAACACAGCATGTTAATTGTGTGAAACTGATATTAATTTCTTTATCCTATTTTTATAAGCAATGAACCCTTGGATATAACCAACTCAATTCTGGAGCATAATAATTTTTGAGAAGCTGTTGGCCACCCACATTTTCATCATATTCATGCATTTTATGGAACATAAGTTAGATATGTAAAATGTTTTATTTGTTTATTTATTCACTCATTTACTTTGTGGTTTTTTAATAGTATTTTCAGTAGTTTGGACTGTGTGGCATTGAATGATGTGTGGTGAATAGGGAAATGTAAAGGATGGGGAACAAAGCAGTTGTGATGTAATCTGATGCACTGCACTGGACTTTTCTGAAGCAATTGTGGAAAGCCTCAAAAACTTCAGGATAGTTAGGCTTCAGGCAGAGATTCGAAACAGGAACTCCTGGAAACAAGCTAGAAGCGTTACTGCTTGACCCCCTTTGGTTTGTTATATGGAATATTGCCTATTATGAATATACTGTAATATATGCATGGTCAGTGTAGTGACCACATTATGAGCTGACAAACAAGGCCATGTAGATCCATTTCTGCCAGGGGCTATTCAGTACCTTCTTCTCCAAAGAGTCCAGAATGGTTCTGTGGCCAACCCATTCTCATATTCAGTGGGTATTGGAAGCTCTTTCCCCGCTGTTAAAGTGGCCAAGGCATGAAGCTCACCACTCACCTCTATCTAGTGCCATGGTTGGGAATCTGTGGAGTTATATCTCCGCTATACCATATGCCATCATGACATGTGCAGGGGCAGCTTTACATTTAACTCTCATTACATGTCTTAAGAGTAAAAATTTGTATGTTAACATAAGATCTGAATTTGTCACAGCAGTGAATATTAAGATTTCTGTTTCTGTGATTAGATGCCAAGTAGATGAGCAGATACTACACAGTGCACTGTGCCAGAAGACAGTAAGTTTAATTAGAAACTTGCCGATTGTACAGAACCATCCAGTTACTTGTAGAAAATTAATCTTAATGGGATTTGTACTGGTGGAAATTTTGAATATAAATGGATGGGTAGTATTATTCTCTCAGTTTATAGTGACTGCTAGCTTTATGAAATAAATGAGAACATTTGGAGTAAATGGAGACCACAAATTCTTCTGGGATTTGTTTCTGAGGAATCCTATCAGATTATTCCACTTGTTTCTGGGAAATATTGTCACATTATTTCACTTGCTTCTGAGGAATCCCATCAGATTCCATTTTCCAACATCTTCATTCTTGCAAAAAGTAACAGAAAATTTAACGACTTCGTGTCAGCCATGTTTTAATGTTGACAGTACATGGTTAATGAATATCTGTTTCCGTATATTGCAAACAAAAATGACAATTTCAAATGCTAGCACTATTTACCACAAATTTCACTTGAAACTTGCGAATATTGTGCCAGACACTTATCTCTTATCGGCAGCCAAGAATTGAAATGTTTTGTGTCGGATATAGGAAAGAAACAGTTCTCTCAAATACTGACTTGGTCTTCATACGAATAAAAAAATCGTTCTGCAGCGTTTTATTATATGAACTGGTAGCTCAGTGTTTCAGATCACCATAGTGATAACGTGAGGAACAGGGTGACCGATATATTGGGTTCGTTTCTCGTCTGGGTCAAGTATTTATCTTTTCTGGTCCACGTTTAGATTGGGTCTGGGGCCACCCAGCCTCCTGTACAGAGGGTTTAGGAGAATCTTTCCCATTTCGAAAAGTGGCTGGTGAGTCATTTAATCAGCGACTTCCCCCGGTGTCCAGGTTAAACAAATGTGGGTCTTTACCTTTGCTCCCCCACTCGCCTTCATTAAACGGTCCTCCATCACAAAGGAAAAATTTATCTCTCTGCTACCGTATTTCAGTGTGAATCCCTTACTCTCAATAAGACCCATAGAAATGCAATTAAATGCTTCTGGATAGGACATATGTAATGAAATTTGGTTTTCTGTGCACCACGAAGGATGGAAACAAAGAGGAAGTCTGCGGTTGAAGTATTCGACGTTGTCGTAGGATGTTTATAACATTTGTGGTTTATTGTACAATACAATCGACATCTGTGATATCCATATCGAAGTTAACAGGACTGGAGAATTGGAAATAATCTGGAAAGAAGCGGTCATAGTCTCATCGAGGCATTATTCCGATATTTATCTGCCAAAGCTGACGAAAGCCATGAAATATCTCCAGCGGGTTAGGCAGTGTCTCAGCCGAGTTTCGAATCGAGAACCTCCAAAATACAAGTCTAGTCTAGAGCCTTCTTATGAAACCAAGAGTGGGCTACTTTTTTTTACTCACTCGCCATAAATTTATTGGTAAAGAAAATTCATTCTGTTTTCAACAATAGCGACACGTTTCGGCTCTTGTACCAAAGCCATCATTAGGCTAAATCACTGTAAAGTATATTAAGGAAGAACGTTGAAATGATGTGCTATGACTCTTTTCCTTACTGTAATATTACAGTGGTTTTGCCAGATGATGGCTTTAGTATACAAGCCGAAACATGTCGCTTTTCCCCATAAAAAAATAGGAATTTATTTGCCAATGAGGTTGTGTCGACTGAGCCATAAAAGTATTCTTGTTTCATATTATTAAACACAACGGTATATCACACATTAAGGTAATTCTCGAGCCCTACTGGTATGCCAGCTTGTTCGATGACAGTGGGTGTTGAGATGACACTGTTAAATACCTTTTAGCACTAATATGCCTGACCTAAAGTGAATATTTCCATCTGGATAATTCTTTAAGCTTAAAATTTAAAGCCACTAAAGATAATTCTGTTTCAATACACGAAGCCACACAGTAGCAAAATAAAGTATTTCGCTAAGGAATGGTGCTGACATATGAGGGGTGCTGATAAGTCCTTAGTCCGGCCTACTTCCCGATGTCGTAGGACGGAATCGATAGTGTCGTTGGAAAGATGGGTCTCTTCATGTGCCGAATTGCAAGTCTTTTCTGGTTACAGAGGCGGAAAGGAAGCATGTCAGGCGACGCGCGCGATTTCAACAACATGCAGACGCGAGCTGTCATACTTTTTTTTCCCCTGCAAGGCAAGGCGCCGATGGAAATACACGCCATTCTGACAGAAACGTTGGGGGAATATTCACCATCATATGCCACCGTCAAAAACTGGGTGGCCTAGTTTAAACATGGTGATTTTTCCACCTGTGATGCGCCTCGTCCTGGACGACCCAAAACAATGACCACTCCGGAGATTATTAATAAAATTCACGAGCTGATCTTGGAAGACCGCCGGATTTCGGCTAAATCAATAGCTGAACAACTGGGCATCTCACGTAAGCGGGTTGGGTCCATCATTCATGAAGACTTGGACATGCGGAAGCTCTCCGCGAAGTGGGTTCCGAAATGCCTGAACGCGGATCAAAAACGTCAACGGTGCCGGTCGTCTGAGCAACTTTTGGAATTTTTCGGCGCGATTCAAATGATTTCCTGTCTCGATTTGTGACCATGGACGAAACCTGGTTATGTCACTATGACCCGGAGACAAAGCAACAATCAATGGAGTGGCGGCATAGCGGCTC
>Ga0136643_10008368_pt1 | contig 15115 bp, 9 predicted proteins | sample TergutLab28metaG_FD_96883 | JGI IMG/M metagenome (GOLD analysis project Ga0136643, IMG submission 96883) | Labiotermes labralis P1 segment gut microbial communities from Petit-Saut dam, French Guiana - Lab288 P1 (version 3) (version 3) | ecosystem: Host-associated > Arthropoda: Insects >... | reverse complement strand
GGCGCACTTTAAAAAAAAAAAAAGGCCATTCAGCTTGCTGTTCAGTGTTCATTTGAATTCGCTGTACAAGTGCAATTTGCTACCAGTGAAACAAGTCATTCACCCACAGTGATTCAGGAGTGCTTTTACACTACAAGTGGCTGCCACTAGTAATTATCAGCAAGGAGAAGTACAGGAAGGTTAGAGCAGTAAAAAATTTTAATCCAGAACTGTAAGTTGGCTGTGTTTATCTTTCAGTGCAGGTCATCTTTGAAACCTAGAGGTGAGTCTCCATCGCAATTCCTGTTGCAGCAGCTCCCGCTCCTTGCGAGCACCGTGCAGCACTGATCTGTTTTCAGCAGCTCTCCGAGCTAGGTAGGGAAGCACTTGATTCAGTGTGCCCATTGGCACAGATTTGTAAACCAAATAGCCTGCATGTGCTGTAAACATACCGCTGTATATTAATTAATAAAATAGTGGAATAGAACTCAAGAAAAATTAACAGTAGTTCCTTCACCATAATCTTTGCACATAGCTGACCGTAATTTGTAGGCATAGATTTTCTGTGAAACGGAGACTTTAATTATATCAATTGTTGACATTGGTTTGCCAGAAAATTGGCATATGTATATAGATTGTCAACAGGAAAAAGGTTGAACCATGTCATGTACTGTGGCCTTCATTGGTAAGGTGTTCATAGAGACTGTAGACTCTATGCTTGCTCTTAAGAAGTATTTATGATGAATGCTATTTTCAGAAAAATTAAAGAATCAAAGTAATTACTAATACAGGGTTATTTTAAATGATTGTCAGGGGTTTTAACAACTTGCCATACACAAAACACTTGAGATACGAGTATATGTATTTTTTATTTAATAGAACAACACTCCCAAGTTTTTGTTACATACCTTACAGGTGCTCTATATATGCACCCTTTGTGATTCTACAAACAACAACACAATAATCGAGTTCGTTCCAAACTGTTTGTAGCATGTCAGCGGTGATGGTTTCAATGGCGGTTCTGATTCATACCTTCAGTTCTGGGATACTTGCGGGAAGAGGAGGAACATAAACCTGATCCTTGACGTAACCCCATAGAAAGAAATCACATGAGGTTGCATCTGGAGAACAAGGTGGCAGTTGTTAAAACCCCGACAATCATTTTGAATAACCCTGTATATGTGGGATTTTGAACAGGTTTATAGTATTAGTATTTACAAAGAGCATGTTTTACTGAAGTTGTGTGTTACTTATCTACGTGTTCATTCAATTTTTTATGTATTTATTTGCCGAAGTTCAAAGAAACAGTATTACGTACTTGTCATTAAGTACATAATATTTTGACTATCTTATCTCACCTAACGGCACAGAAATTTGTTCAGCCATGCCATAGATCTGTGCAAACACCACGTGTCCAGCTGTGGGGTGAAGTCCAAGTTCCAATAAGCGTGAAACAGAATGACGAATAGTTTCCTCATTGTGGGTTGCCATGACAACAAGACAGCGATGTGGTCCCACCTTCTTTGCATGAAGCAGAGCTTGTTCTAAGACCCTAGAAGGCAAGCATTGCAAATCCCGGGGTTACGTCTTGTATTGCTTTAAAGTTTTATTGCTATACACATGTAAAGGTAACGATGCCTTGGGAGGTATGGAGGGGAAACAGAGGTACAGCTTTTCCTCATTCTTAACCTCACCTCTAGATTGGATAGGTGGTCAACACCACGCCGCGGCCACAATGCCCCTGAGAAGAGAAAGGGTGCACCTCATGGCCAGTCTAGACAAACACGGAGAAGAGAGCATTTCTTCACCCGCTCCCCCCATATGGGGTTGCAAACACTGGACCATCCCAAGTCATTATATGGACTCCTGGCCCCATCATAGGTTTAAAAAGTTGAATCCAATCCCCCCACCAGATGAGATCACAAAATTTCAGACTATTTGCTAAGACTGGCCATTTAATGCCAAACCAACAGAAAACATCGGTGATAAAACTGCATATAATGTTAATGGATGTCTTACTGAGGGAGGTTGGGGAACCTGTCAGATATGAACCATATAGCTATCTTATTTCTTCCTAATCCTTTGAAATAAGTTAAAAAAGAAGGAAAAAATTTGTACTGTATTGAAATTCAAAGGTAAGTTTGTCCCTGTCCATGCAATGAAGGCAGGTAGGGGTAGTGGATAAATAGTTCCAATCATTCTTAACCTAGGCACGAGATGGAGGTTGGTCAGCATCACACAGGTTTAACAAAATGTGACTATTGTCAGATATAATCACCTTCAAAGCATTAAACATAAAAGTGTAATAATGTTCAGAAATAAAAATCTACCTATGATAGTCACCTTTTATAGTTTTCTCCGGTCTCAGCATGGGACTTACAAGTGCTGGTGGAATCCAATTCTGTTTCCCTCTCAAGGTATGCTCCTCTCACCAGTTTTACAGCAAAACATGCCCCTAGACTTTCAGTGACATCTAGTTCCAGTTGCAATGTCTCCAGAGCCCTCTTGTAAAAGGAACACGACTTTTCTTTAAAATAAGAACTTTTTCTTTGTTATTGTCTGTGCAAGTGTAACAAATCAGAAGTAGCACCTTCACAAGATTCAGGTGTCAACTGGTAAATAATTACCAACATTTACGAGTCAACTTCAGATAACATCCCAGAATACCTCAAATCACACATAAGCGTCTGTCATTCAGTTGCTTGATTATTCAGTTCATTATTTAGGCACATTTGCAAAATTGCAAAAAATGACTATTCACTTAATTCTGTCTGTCTGTCTGTTTGCGTGTCTGTCTGTCCACACAGAACAACTCGGTTCACACTGGACAGATTTTTGTGGAATTTTATATTTGAGTGTTTTTTTAAAATTATCAAGAAAATTCAAGCTTCATTCAAACTGACAGGAATAATGGGTACTTTACATGAAAAACCAATATACATTTATGATCATATCTTACTCAATTTCAAGTAGAATAATAAATGTTTCAGACAAAAGTTGTAGAGAAAATAAAAACAATTTATGTCCAATAATATTTTGTTGAAAATCATGCTATTTATCCGATAATGTGGAAAAATAATGTAGAGCCAGATTGGCAGCAGATGACAATGTGACACATGCACATTGCATGCTGGATACCTAAGGCGACAAACACACACTCAGAATATGTAATACTTATTGCTTTTCCACTGCAATAGGGGCTGAACAAATGTGCCTCAATGTTACATTAAACATATGTTGCCTGTCTTGTATCATAATGTATAATTACCGAGGTTGCCACAGCAGGTGGACTGCTTGAATGTGACTATGAAGGCACTAAAATCATTTGAAATGTTAGGAATCATTTTCCCAGTGACATGCCATAACATCCGAGAAGACTTGAATCTCGACTAATGAGCTTGTGTAACTATGAAATATTAACTCATTGCCTTAGCATTACAGAGTAATTCCATAGCTGAGCTTGCAAATGTTGTGCACTTAGTTCTGTATGTCTCTCATAGATGGACTTTGCTACACATTTTATAGACTTAATACATACAGGAATTTGCAGCATTATTTCAGAGGAAAACGAATGAACATATTTGACCTTGAATGTTAAGCTACCATGTGTGTGTGTGTGTGTGTGTGTGTATATATATATATATGGTCAAAGGTGGAAGTGACAACATTAATGGAAGTTGGAACCATCAAGCAGCTAAATGATAAATACAGTGTAAGTAAGCATTATATCTCTGTGGAATATGCAGCTATCAGAAATAAAATAGGTTTTATCATGAAAACTTGTTCCATTATTGATTTTTAAAATAATGTTTTGTAAAAAAAAAACTTTTTTCCAATGCGATTCATTAAAATATGCTCCACTAGATTGTTAACTTTTGGTTCCACATTGTCTTTAATTAGTACAATTGCTTTCATATAATTTGGCAATGCATAAATTAAACAGGTGCAAAATGAGATAATTTTTTTTTAATTCAGTTAATAGGACTTGGCATATGTTACTATCCCTGTACACATGCACGCACGCGCGCGCACGCACATACACACACACAGTACTTCAAACAGAGACCGGCTTTTCATGTGGTTGTCTACACCAGTAACTCTTAAAGAAAGTCCAAGATGTCAGTGATATCTGACATCTCTTGTATACTTGAATTCTGTGCATTAAATTACTTGTTTAATGTATGGACAGAGGAAAATATAAATACAAGTATCATGACAGTGTTAGCCAAAGAAGTAATGATGTTACCTTGAAGTAACACTGATAAGTATTAGCTACAACAGGCCTGTTCTGATTGAAGACTGCCATCATTGCTAGTGCAATTACGCTACTGCCTGGATTTACGTAGCTTTGCTCGGCATCCACCAAGAGATGTAGGTTCCTTGATACAGCAGTTTCACCTTCAAGAATCAAAGTGGCTCATCATACATTCTTAATTGTTTCGTGTTTCCAAGTAAGAAATGTCCGCATGTGAAGTCATAAAAAATGCTAGACTTGCTTCATTACTTTTATAATTCATTATAATTGTATCAAATTGATCAAGCAGTATGTAGCACATACTCAGAGTGCAAGACAAATCATTACAAAATATGAGTTTTAAGTAATAAATACTTCAAAAATATGACATGGTCCAAGCATTTGGGATTGGAATAGGGAGGTTTTAGGTTCTGACAGTGGCACTGCTGAAGATTCAGGTCTTCAGATTAGAATCACATTGTGAGTTCTCAAGTTTTTGCAGTGATGTTCCTGATGAGTCCATTCTCCTGGGATATGATGTCATATCCTAGAAGAACAGAATACCTAGAATCACATTCATGCAGAACTTAATAGCAGATTTGCCTTGGTAAATGCTTGTTACCTTTCACTACAGAATGTTTTATCTTCCCATTTACTACAAAAAGAACCCAGCTAAAAATACTCAAAATTGTATGCGTGTAAAACTTGGACACTGTCGCACTGATAGAAGATCATAGATATAGTGTGAGAACAGTGTGCTGAGGAGGATATTTGGACCTACAGGGGAGAAAATATTGAGAGAATGGAGATAATTACATACTTCACAGTTTCATGATCTGTGTTGTCACCAACTACTATTATAATCAAATCACGGAGTATGTGATGTGTCAGGCATGTAGCATTCGTAGTAGAAATGAGAAATACAGCACGAGTTTTGGTCAGAAATCCTGAAAGACAACGCCCTCCTGAAAGCCCTAGGCACAGATGGAAGGTAATGTTGTAGTGGACCTGAAAGAAGCAGAATTGGAGGGTGGGAACTTGACCCATTCTTCTCAGGGGACAGTTCAGTATCAGGATCAAACAAACCTTTTGCTGCCTTAAAAGGCAACAAGTTGATTCACTGCTTAAGCAATTATTAGTTAGTATGAAACAGGCTGATTTTTTCAAATACAAGCGTTAGTCTTTGTGACGTATATTTTACCAAGCCGTCTGAATCTTCCTAAGGCTGTGGACAGATTGTTCCTGTCTGTCTGATTAATGCCAGGAATGTCTGGTAGTTGTGCTTCGTTCAACATGGCAGATGCCATGTGCTGCACCATCACTCTCCATGAATCCACGTTTTCAGTTACATAGACTTGGGACAAGTTGTGCTGGAAGAAGTGGCACAAGAAAATATAAGAGTTGTAAATATATGATGTCATTTACAGTGAAAAGTACACACATACTAGGTTTCAAATATGAGGCTGACTGTCTAGATATTATTTACAGAATTACACATAAACTTAATAATTTACAGAGAATCTTATGTTTATTGGACTGTGCATCATCTTGATAGGTGAATAAAGAGAGACCAACTTGATGTCACTTGCTTTATTATTTCATTATTTACTGCTCAACATGTTTCAGATGTTAATACATCCAAAACATGTTGAGCATTAAGTAATGAAATAATAAAGCAAGTGACATCAAGTTGGTCTCTCTTTATTCAACTAGTTTACAAAGAAGTTGTGTTTTCATTGAGAATGCTGAGAATATGTTACTGGTTAACACTGATTCCTACATGTGTCCTTTAATGCTGAAAGTATTGTGCTGGTCAAGTACCACAAATATCTTCGCTGCGTACATGCTTATTCTTTTACTCCACTTTAAACTGTATATATTTAACAATTTTGTATGATTTCTTATTATTATTATTATTTTGTAGATGAGATGGATGTCCATTTAACAGCTGAAACTATTGAAAGTGAGAAGTTGTTATGTAAATAATGATGGCTCAACTCTTTATAGACATTTTTCACAAGCAATATTGGCCATGTATTTCATCAAATCTCGTCTGCTCTTTCTATTCACAAAGTTTGGTAAGTACATAACCCAGGCGCTGGGGGCTGTTTAATCGTCTTTATGGGTGTGTTCGGACAGTTGCAAAAACCTATCACATTCATCATGTCCATCAGTCTGTCCGCATTTATCAGCACAGCTCCCACTGGACAAATTTCCGTGAAATTTGATAATGAGCACTTTTATGAAAATCCATTGAGAAAATCCAGATTTGGGTGAAATCTGACAAAAATGTAGGGTACTTTACATTCTCATTTTCATTCCCATTTATTTATATTCCATGGATCATACAGATGTGGAATTAGTCTTATCAGGTATAAACAACTAATTAAATATCATATGAGTTTGCAGAACAAAATCCATGTCAATGTAACGTACAAATTTAAAATCCACAAACAGGTTAAAATTATACATAAAACGTGATAATGTAACATATAACAACAGCCATGTTTAAACTGACTGCTTAATATTGGGTAAATGATTAGGAAATTACACCTTCAGTAAGAATCTGAGTTAATTATAAGATTTACAACTAAGATTTACCTCCAAAGAATAGAAGGCATTTTTAAGAGAATTCTTTTCAAAGCCAATCTAAACTGTCTAACATCATGTGATAGCTCTTTGAGAGACTGTGGAAGATGAATGTAGATTTTAATTTCCGAACAAAAGACACCATTTTGTAAGATTGTTAGATAAGCTAAGGCAAGTGCAAATCAGAAATATATCTTGTACTAAGATTATGAACATCAAAACTTGATTTAAAAAGGCATCTGTTTTTAACAATAAACATTAATAAGGAATAAGTGTACTGCGAGTGACAGGTCAAAATCTGTAATTCTTTAAATAATTCACGGCAAGAGGTTCTATTGCATGAATTCACAAAAACTAATTGTTGTTTTTTTTTTATTCTTGACTGTAGAATTTTTTTAGATGAATTACCCCAGAATATAATGTCATAGGACATAGTAGAATGAAAATAAGGAAACTAAATCGTCCTCACCCCTTCATACGACAAGTAAGGCCTTACTGATCTAACTGCGAAACAAGCTTTATTTAATTTGGCTATTATTTCTTCGATATGGAAATTCTATGACATGAAGTCCTAAAGACATTTTATTGTTGCAGTCAACATCAAATTGTCATAAGATCAGTCTCTTTGACTGAAATGGGATCAGGCTGTTATTATCATGGTGGGTGCCACTAGACGGATGTACTTGAAATTTGATATTGGGTATTTTATGAAAATCTGTCTAGCAAAATTTGCTTCATTTCGGGTACTTTACATGATGGCCAAAGTGCGTTTCATTGTTGCCAGCCACATTAACCCTTTTGTGACCAGCGGGACATATTAATTCCCGTACCATCACTTTTTAGTCCGTTGGGGACGTCGGGGTCCCACTTCTCCATGCTGCCTACTACCGTGAACTTTTGTACTCTGTGAAAACACACTGCCGATCAACTCTGATCCATGTTGCCAGTCTTCCAGTGTAGTACTGAAAAACACTAGAAATTATTCAGGACCAGACAAATCTGCATGCAATGCAGGAGTGCAAGAGATGACTTGGAGGACAAGCATTGAGAATGGTCGGTTGTAACTGGAAGCCCCAAACCAAGGAAGAGGCATACATTCATTACAGTACATATGTTGATGGGTATTCACACGCCGCTGGAGCTGAGACGATTCTGGTCTAGTGAACCCCTCATTTGTGTTCCTGCTGTTGCTAACCTAATTACTAAGACCAAGTTCAACTTACAGAAAACATTCATGGCAATGACAATGCAAATGCAGCACCAGGAGGTGAAGCTGGCCACGAACGTCTTTACACATTGCGGCCAGTAATTAATAATGCACTGAATAGAGTAAGAAGTACACACCACATCGTCATGGCAGTCGATGACTGCATGGTACCATTCAAGTGCCGTTCATCAGTGAAATAGTATATGTCGATGAAGCCATTCAGGCATGGATACAAAGTTTGGTGCCTGGCTTACTTGGGACCTGAATTTGTTAGCAGTTTGGTATATATTCAGGAGACAAAGAAATGTGGGAAGACTTTTTATTTTGTCTTGGTGAGAGCATGTGATTTATATACATCCAGTCCCATAGACTCAATGTATTCAACAGTTTTTGTACATTATATCATATCATGAAAACAATGATGAAACTGGCTGTTTTGCCATGGGTACGATTAGAGCAAGTAGAAAGAAGCTGCCATGTTTTTGCAAGAGAAATGATCAGATGACAACATCTGCTTTACTTTCTGATGGACCTTGTGACTGTGAACAGTTTTATCATGTGAAACTGCAACACATTGGTTACCGTGACCAAGTCCTATTCTGGCTTGTTTTCATTAGGCAGATAAAAGGAAGGGCAGACCAGCTTTCCTTACAGACAACAAACTGTGCCAGATGGCATGCAACAATGAGAAGTTAGGAAACATTTGCCAGTTTAATGTCCTGAAAGGTGGTTCAGGCACAAGGAAGCAGGAGACCTGTATATACAGGTGTCCAACCATTCCTAGGCATCTTTGTGTGTTCACCCATGCTTTAAAAAATTCCATTGAAAGTAATTCTCAAGATTTTAAAAAACAAGTGAAAACCATAAATTAATAAATATAATTATTCTATTGTAAATGACTTTCCTTCAAAAATGCTTTCTTCCACCCACACCACCCAGGGTTCAGTGGGACAAATGCCACATGCCATTCCTCAAAAACCCAACAAGTATGGAGACAAGAAATATTTACTCATTAAGAGTAGGCATTGTAGTTCCAAAACACTGTCTATCAGCAAAAATTACCAAATAAAATTGATTCGGTCACAAAAGGGTTATGTCACCATTAAATCGGTTTCTGAATGTACTGGTATCAGGCCATTAAGGTATATGAGGAAGTGTTTGTCTCTTCTGTGGTCTGATAAACTGTATCCTGCTGTGTGGCTGTGAATTTATCTCCACATTCTGTAGTCCTTTTAAATCCATTATTTAAGTGGCAGGAGTATAAAAAGTGACAGCTGAATATTTTACTGTTCCAAATACCTAAACAAAATAATTCGCTCCTCTACATAAAACATCTTTGTGATTCTAGTATCACACATCATGGGCATTCCGATCCATTTACAAAGGCAGTTACAAAATTCTAAGTTTCAAAATGTAAAGCATTAAAGTTGGTGTACCAGTGTATCAGCAGAGACCAAAGCTGTGATCTTTGTTTGCAAGCACGGTTGAACTCCACCATGCCGATGTGTCAGCTCTGCCAGTCTGATCATTTCTTCCAGGTTCTTGTCATATTTATCCTGTCTACAAAAGGTACAGGAGAAAACTAAGTCAATACATGTGTACCGTGTGCAAACAAGATCATAGTTTTCGGAGTATTAGAGTGGAAGCGAGAGAACACAAAATGGTATTATGGGGGAGGGGGGGATGCATGTCTTAAAGCCAGTCAGACATTAATTCAAATTTTGCTGTCAAGTTATGCACCTTTCTATCATAAATGAGGCTACTGAAACTGAGTCATGACACTGTACTAATGTATCTAGCATTGACAGAATGCAACTGAATAATTCAAGAAGACAACAGAGTCTTCGTAGTATATTTCCTACTTGAGGTCCCTCAATTCAAATCCAACCATCTCCATTCATTAGTATAAGTAGCATAATGCATGTCATGTGATTCTGTTCAGCAGTTTCTACAAGGCTGTGTATTTATTACCAAAACCAACAAGTACTCCCAGGTTCTGGGGGCTCAGAATCAGTTATTATAACAGTCAGCTGAATGTCAGAAGCAAATGTGTCCCTCTCCCAGTCAACCAATCCAGGGAAGGGATGTGCAGCTGATTTAAAAGTTTAATGACATGTATTACAACTGCAACCAGTTCCTTCTCAACTTGCACACCGAACAGTCACTTACTGAGAGTACTATGCCAAATGCTGTATTAATACAATTTGACCTCCTGATGATGAGCACAGTGGTGCTCGAAACATGTAGAGAATTACAATAATAAATCGTTTTATACAACGTAACTGTGCATCAAGTTGGTCATTTACCCAGAGTTGTAACAGGATGCACGGTCAGCAAAACATAAAAACATGTACTTCGGTTGTTGGTATTGATAGATTTTGTATTTTACATACACAGTTTGTAGTGTATCGTGGCTACCGTAGTTAAATTCACATTTTATGCATTGCAACAACAAAGCAGGTTGCAAATGTTTGAAAGATGTCTGGCTTACAGTGGCAGAGTTACAGGGGAAGCCAAATGGTGGCTGGAGAAGTAAGACTTGCTGCAAAGGCATGCCGGTTTATGGAACTGGTGGAATAACTGCCCACAGGATTGGGGAGTTATTGCTCTAGGACACCAGATTTTATATCATGAAGGTGAGCAAATAATACAATTTGAAACTGATATGTTGTAATTATAACTAATAATTCACAATGGCATACCTTGAGCTGCTCTCTCCTACATCCTCCTCCAATGTAGGAGCTACCATGAGCCTCATTCCCAGTTTGAAAAGTGACTGTGCTGTTGCTGCTAAATCTGAACCCTTTTTACCTGCCACAAACTGTGAGTACAATGTAGGATGAAGGAACCATCCCAGCACTCTGTCCCCAAGTATCCGCTGTCCGTCTCGTAGTATCTGCAAGTTGATCAATCATTAGTACCATTAAGCAGACCACTCTCTCTCTCTCTCTCTCTCTCTCTCTCTCTCTCTCTGTAGTCTCCAGCATATTACTAACTTAATTAATTAATTAGATTATTACCACATTCTTGTGTAACTCACTCACTGGCTATGGGATCATTGACTGGAGTTTGATTCCAGGAAAAGATAGGGATTCTTTTGTAAGGTTTGAAGCTTTCACAGCTTGTAAATGCACTGAAATCTTTTTGGGACATTCATTTCATGGTTCAGTGCACTGATTCATCACTTCATAACACCATTCAGAATGGTTCTGGGACATATTCGGCCTCCTATCCAGAAGACACTGGGACCTGTTTCTGTTAAGTTAAGCAAACATCACCCCATTTGCACACTAGTAATATTTCCAGTCACTGCACAAAGTTCAGTTGTACACCCCTACTCACGGAATAAATACCATGCATCGAAACCTTGTATCTCTTCTCCCTCAAACCAGGAGATATCTAATCCTGCAAGGTGTCTGGGGACAGCCTTTTTACATTCTTACATTTTACATTTAATTACTTCACTTGTATCTTAATCTAAATACTTTTTAGTAATACTGTACATCAGCTGACAGTTGTATGATGCTGATGTATGTGTGTTTACTATTTCCTGACGTATGATAACGCTGCGTGTGTCTTTATAATAATATAGCTCCCTGATGATGGCTGCAGCAGGTGGCCAACACATTTATGAGTGCAGAAACTAAGCTTTGTGCAGTAGTTGGAAATAAAAATTAGTGTGTAGCAGACAACTGCACAGAACATTAAATATTAATCCATTTACTCCAAATTTTGAAAATCGCGAAGCTGTATAACCATTCCTATGTCTGTGTGGTGTAGTGTTTATGCAAAAGGAGAATTAACTATATTTATATATCATGTCGTAGATGGGGCAGCAATAATGTTACTAAAACTGATGCCAGAAACAGTGAAACATCAGATTAACAACAAGGAACCAAATAGGAATGCATACCAGTTTATGATACAGCATTGTTGCTCACTGCATTGCTGACAGCTTTTAGTTGGTTCTTGCAACTGTCAAAGTTATACTTAAGCATTGTATGTACAAGTATATGTATATATCTTCGAGTAGCTGGGAAATTTTTGTCATTTATTTTTTAGCAACTACATAGTTTGTGTTCAACAGTCTTGTGTCTTTTGCACATACTGTCACAGAGTCAGTCAATTAGAATTATTTTTATTTGCATTATATGTTGGCCTGACAATACAGGATATGGTAAAGGTAAAGGTGTCCGTGCTGTGAAGGCACATATGGGGAGTAGAAGTACAACTGCAGTTATTCTTATCGTTGGCACTAGATGGAGGTGAGCGGTCATCTTTGTGACCCAGCCACTTCATGCCAAAGAAAGAACCCCAGTGCCCATTCAGTAGGAGGCTGGGTGGGACCCAGAGCCAGTCTTGATGTTTTGAAGAAGAGATAAATCTCGTGCCCCTCTGGGATTCTAACCCAAGATCATCCAGCCCATAGCCTAGTCACTATACTGACTGAGCTATCCCAACTTAATCAGAGTACAGGAGATTTGTGACAAATTATTTCATATGCCTTGTAACATAATTTTTAATTGCCAGTGTTCACTGTGTCTTGTGATTATGTTACTTTAATTTTGGTGACACACAGAGCCATGAATGTCGTATATGGTGAAAAGAATAATGGTTACATTGGTAGGCTGTTTTATTTTATAATGTAAGGTGGATGGAAATATTCTGTGGTTTAATATTGTAATATTACAACTAGGCCCAGATATAGTAAGGATTGTTTGTGATTGATCGGATTGTTATACTCACCTTAAGACTGTTATCAACCAGAAAGTCCGATCCACATGCCCTCAGTACAAGCAGGGCCCGCAGCAACTCCCAAGTATTCTTATGTTGAAAAGCTGTGCGATGATCATCAAACTGAAGTGCTTTTGGAGTCATCTTGTGGACTACACTAAGGGCGCTTGTATTGGCACGTGAAAACATTCTTACTGAGCCACAATGCCAGCAAGAGGCCAGGATGTGCCATGAACCTGAAGTTCCCATTACCTGTTCCATAGCATTGCAGTTAAAAACATTTTGAAGACAGTTTTGCTTCTAACGTGTAATAACATAATAGGGTGGATCTGAAAAGGGTGTAGGAATTTTATTTAATATCATATGATGTTGTGAATGTTACATTTCAGATAAGATAGCCACAAACTTTAATCTGAAACATTAGTAAATACTTTGATAGTAGAATTGAAATGATGAAATTGCAATAAATTATTCATCTAAAATTCGTATAACTAAAGTATATTTTTAAGAAATAGTCTCTTATGTTTCATACTTAAATAAGTTGTATTGTCCATAATATTAAAAAACAAAATATGTCTGAAAGTTTACTTTACTTACACTGTACTACCGCCTTCTCTTTTGTGCTTCACCATTGGTTCCTAAATGATTGTTAGAAATGTGTGATAAAAATAGTTCTCCTTAGTTAATGTATGAGCAACTGTCTCCTGAATATAATCCAGGGTTTCATTGCAACAAATATCCTTCTTTTGATTAACCACAAATTACTAACTGCATTACTCTGACATAATTTAAAGCTGTATTCAAACCCTGAAAGTGGAATTTTACATTCCCTTTAATGCTGAATTCTATGAACATATTTTACTGTACCATTCAAGCCATAATATTGAACTTAAGAATAAGATATACCCCTTCATTTTCTTGTTTGTCATTGCTTCGTTAAGTGGTATTCCATTTGCATCACATTAACAATTCCACCTTTTGTTTTACTCTTAAATGTAGCCCTCCATTTACCCCAAATTTGATTTTCATCAACTGTATACTTACCTTTTACATTTGATTATACTGTAATGAACTCTTCTAAATTCACACAAAATTTAAGCATGAAAAAGTCACAAGAAGCCACTCTGCAGATCATCTTTAAACACTAGAAACAGAGTTCTGTTATCCTGCATTTACTCTGAGATGAAGGTTGTTCACATTGCTAAAAATATCTTCAAGTGTCATGGTGCAGTTCACAGGAAGTGTGGAATTTTTAGAACACTGTTTGTGTTTCTCACTCTCCACCTTTTTTTGTGATTCCCAGTGGTCCTTTCATTCTTAATGTCTTGAATTCTTAATTCTGTATCACATATTTCACAGACAGACAGGAATTAAAGAAGCAGAACTGAAGCAAGCATGTATAACATTCTGGCTTTAAACACCACATTCATATGGCAATAATTAGATTAATTCAGAGTCCCTACTTTGATTCCTACTCTAACACAAAGATTCCCAGGTATGATTCCTAATAGATACACAGACTGGGAAATTCACCTTTGCCTAAGTACTTCTTGTTAGATGGCCCTACAGTCCATTGTGGACCTTTGTCTCCATAATGGACCTCTTTCCAGGTTTTAATTTTCCATGTATTAACATTTGTGTTGTAAATATTGTGGTGGCAAGTATACTTATCATTAATTTCTAAGAGAAGTTTACGGTATAGTTAGAATACATTAAAGGTAAAGCTCACCCTATAACAGGACACAAATGCCCAAAAGGGGAGTAAAGGTGTAGCTCTGCTCTTTCTTTACCCTTGGTGCTAGATGGGGTTGGGTGGTCCACGTCACACCCGGCCGGTTTAGCCCCGTGAAAGACCGTTGCCCATTGTATAGGAGGCTGGGTGGGCCTCAGAGCCGGTCTGGACGGGTGCGGAAAATCTCGCCCGCACCGGTATTCGATTCCCGGACCGCCCAGTCCCAAGCGAGTCGCTATACCGACTGAGCTATGCCGGCTCCAGATAGAATACAGTGCCTGAAGTTAATTGTATGCACTGTTATTTTGGAATAACTGAGTGGTAATTGTGTTATGTGCTTAAATTGCAAAAAAGAGGCTTTATAATTACCTACTTTTCAAATGTTGAAATTTCTACATGTATCGTAAAATGTTGCAGTTAAATCTACAATATGAATTCTTAAAACATAAGAATATAAATTGTAAAATTAAAAGTTATTCAAGAAATGCAATATGGTGTCTCAAAATGTGAGACAATGTATCATTTTGTTTGTGTTGTATAATTGTATCACAGTGCACCGTGCAAAAACCGTTAAAAACATTAGCCATTTGCTTGCGCGGAAATTAGTAAGTGTTCATCGGAAAGCGGAATGTTTCGGGGT
>Ga0136643_10008366_pt1 | contig 15115 bp, 12 predicted proteins | sample TergutLab28metaG_FD_96883 | JGI IMG/M metagenome (GOLD analysis project Ga0136643, IMG submission 96883) | Labiotermes labralis P1 segment gut microbial communities from Petit-Saut dam, French Guiana - Lab288 P1 (version 3) (version 3) | ecosystem: Host-associated > Arthropoda: Insects >... | reverse complement strand
TCAACTCCAGCTTCATACAGTACAAACCTAAAAAACAAGAAAAGTGCACTTGCAACGTAGCAAGACCTCGCACACAAGCCAACTTAGTCATGAGTCCCACCTGTGAAATTATCACATAAGCGCAGCAAACGTTCAGCCAGCGCATTCAAAATCTGATGCATGGGTTTCCAGCCATCTACAAACACACTGCAGTATCGCTACAATAAGACACCAACATGCAACACCATAAGCAAGACATAAATAGTGTAATTTATGTAACTGTTCATTATTCTGACTTTTCTTTACTGCTGGCATCCCACTGTGCTATGTAATTAAATTCAAATTGAAAGTTAATAGTGGGTTTTTTCCTGTCAGCACAATATTTTTCATATCTCAAATAGTTACACAAAAACTACAACATAAATTGATATGTGTAAGTCACCTACAAAAGAAGTCTATTTTAGAAACATAGGAAGGCAGCAGATACGACAGTGAGTTCTGCGTACTGTAGTTTTTTATTATTTTTTTGTTAAATGTATTTGAGGTTATGTTTTCTTTTCTTGACTTCTTTAAGGTGTTAGTGATTGAAACATGAAGTAACTTTTATGCAGCTATTTGATACAATACAAGATTACTGCAATGACAAGCAAAACGAACACTATCATTTGCGAACTGGAATTTCATATAATTAAGATGGTATTTAGCATACTGTCCTTCCTCCAAGACACAGACTTATGACATTGCTAAGCAGTCTGTGTTTGTGTACGCATGTACATATGCGTGTTATGTCCTGCTTCAACTATCAAAATAGCCGACTGATCTGCACAAGCTTGGCACTAATGTTATGCTAACAAAGGATACTCAAAGTCATACCTTTCTTTATATCTTCCTACAATCAGTGATTAACACAGATGCATGAACTTGTAAAATGAGACACTGATGACAATTTAGAAGCCACAAGTGATGTATGGTCACAGATATTTGAAACATATGCAACATTTATTCAGCTCCTTTACTGTGAAATGTAAAATAAGATGGCAGATATGCAAAACTTTTCTTTAGGTTTTTGTTTGAATATAATAAATACTTAATGAATTAGTATGGCTAGGCATGTAAAATTTCGTAGTGGGACTGCTGACACGCATCAGATTCTGAACACCTTCTTGAAAATATTCTACTTTAAAGCAGTTGACTTGCAACATACTCTACTGCAACAATTTTGCAGCCTACACATTATGACTGGCTGCATGATGTGTGCCAATGGCAGGTGGAGATAACCAATTGGACAACTCTTCATCTCAAGTACTTAAGATTAAAATATCACCTGACATGATATAACTGTTTGCCTAACTGTGCTATCCATCACACAATATAACAAATTCTTCAACATTCTTCAAAGAATCACCTCCAGTCTGGATACAACAGCTCTTCTGCTATTTTGTGCAATGCAATGTGAAGCCACAAGCATAGCAACATTTTTTGGGGGTTGTGGTTGGGACGGGGTAGCAAAATCAAGTCTAATTTGCTTATAAACATAAAATTTACTTTTACAAGTATGTTCACTGCAATCTGTCATGGATCCATGTTTTGTCTTCAGGTGTCACATAAATATGTTTTTGTCAGCATTTTACAGCACACCACATGACACAGCCTTTTCCACAAAACATGACTGATATAAAACCGAAATCTAAAAATTCTTCTTGCTATCTATTTTATCATACCTGCAATACTCAAAATTTACAGCACAAAGAATGCAGCACCAAAAAGAGCTATAAAACACAGCAGTACTGAAGGACAGCTACCAAAAAGCAACCACAATAATATGAAGAAGATTGTTAATATCAGTGCAAAGAAACGTTATAATGCCTCATCTTCACATGACTGTTATGGCAAAAATCAAATTCACTGTTGTGGATGTGAATACCTTGACTTTACCATTAGGCCTCACTCACCCCTTAATATTCTGCTGGAATTTTGTTTCTATTAATTCTTTTGATAGGGTTCTACTGGCCATTGGAATACAACTCACATCTCAAGAGTGCGAAACGCCTGTCTATCAAGAGTGGGTTTCATAAAATATCCATACTTCACACTCCATGGAGCAGAATCTTTCTTGAGAACCTAACCGGTTCTCAGCTAGTCAAGAAATTCCCTGCATTTTACAGAACCCAAAGGTTCATTACTGCATTAACAAGTGCCTGCCACCTGTTCACATCCTGATCCAGATCAATCCAATCCATGCCCCCCTATCCCACTTCCTGAAGATCCATCTTAATATTATCCTCCCGTCTATGCCTGGATTTTCCTAGTGGACTCTTTCCCTCAGGTTTCCCCACCAAACCCTATATTCATATAGTATTACTTTCACAAAAACTGCCAGACAAGCAAGCACTCAAAACCCAACCATCTACCAGCTATTTTACTCCTCTGAAGAATGAATTTAACTTGAATTATATTTAAAGATTGTTTGTACTGCACAGTACACTCCACATCCATCACAAACACCTATCCATTAATAATGTGCAGGAAAATAATCTCACTATGCTGTGTGAACTACACAATAACACACAAATGCATTCTGTGGACACAACACAGAGGTTCCGCATGTGAAACCTGGTGGTGAATGCAGTAACCACTGAGCTTCAAAGGGTTACAGGAAAAATATGCCACTGTAGAGTGGCTAGTTCATGCTAGCTGGCTACTGGAGATGGTAACACCCATGAATATTAAATTTTCTGTAACTGAGAACAGCGATATATCTTGAAACATTTTTTAAAATATCCTGCAAATTAATGCCCTTTGTATGCTAACAATCAAGTTTCAATGAAAACATGTGCCATGCACTTCTCCAGTGAGTGTTAATACCCATTCCTTCGGTCAGAATTGGGATGAATGGAACAATACCTCAGTGAACTTGTCAGCAACCATATAGCGCACACGCCATGAAGTGTCCCCAGCACACTGTCGCAGTGTGGGCATGACCAACTGTTCAACATCATCCTGCTGTAACAAAGTGGCAATGCTAACGCAAGCCTCCACTGCCAAAAGACGTACAGAATCCTGTTCATCCTGTGCCAGGTTTACAAACATGGGGATCAAGTCTGATTTCAGATACTCCACTTCTACAACTTTCGCAAATTCACCAAGTTTACTGGCTGCAGCACGTCGTACCATTGGAGTATCATCTTGGCATAAGTTACGGAAATGGTTACGCAGATCCGCTAAAATCAGAAAACCAAGTCACATGATAGAACTATCCTTGTATAAAAACTGTAAATAAAATCACAGATGTACTCTTCATGGCATTACTCATCCACAACTGAAAACAACCCTGCTTCAGGTCCAAGTACATGTAAGACTTAATCAACAAACTGTAAAAATTTAAGATGGAACATTCCATCACTTCACTCACTTCTAGCAGTCCTACACCAGACATTAAAAATCAAGCATCAGCTAGAAACTCAATACAATTTTACTCAGGAAGATATGCATACATGGAAACACACAAAGACCACATTTTATGTCATGCCTCATATAAACACTTCTCTAACAGCAATTAGCATATGGACTTCTTTACCAGCTGATGTTACAAACCTGATTAAAAACAACCTCCACCAAACCTGACAAAGTGTCACATATAAAAGCTAAAGTTGCAAATTTCCAAGCCATGAAGGCATACAGGAGCAGAGGCACAGCAACACACATAATTAACCTTGGCACTAGATGGAGGTGATGGAAGACCGGCATTCAATTCCTACTCTGAGTCTTCATGATTTGTCATGTGAAAGCTTTATTAGACGGAGGTGAGTGGTCAACTTCAAGCCCACTGCTTTACCCCCAGAAAATAACTGCCAGTACCTACTGAACAGAAGGCTGGGAGGGCCCCAGAATTGTTTTGGACCTTCTGGAAAAGCAAAAAAAATTTTTTCTCCTGCCAGACCTTCTACCCTGTAACCTAGTGGCTGTAGTGAATGAGACATACTGGATCCCAGCCATAAAAATAAGAGACAATATTTCCATGTTACTACTCTTATAAGTTGAGTGTTCAGTGGTGTAGGTACAATTCATACCAAAAAAAAAAATATATATATATATATATATATATATATATATATGTACAGGATAGTCACAAAAACATACAACCCATATTTAAATACCACTGACTACTATTACTGAATGCAACTCAAATGGGCTCATTGAAAAAAATATACCGCTATGACTATACCACTGCAGAACTCACAGAGGTCATATGATTTTTCACAGATTTGCACCTGTCGTTCTTCAATACCTGAAATAGTAATGTGCTCTTTTTTAAACAAGTGCAATGACTGTTCACTGTCAAACATCACCTAGAATCTCATCCTCACCAACTGACAAGAATGAGTTTAGGGACGAATTTCCAGATGTCCTGCACCAAATACAATGTCTCGAAACACAGGTAGTGTGTATGGTAGAAAATATTCTCATCAACCTCTAGTAGAGAACGTCCATCAAACTTCGATACACTGTCCAAGAAAGTCACTGAAGGAAATTTTTAACCCAGCAGATTATCCTACACAAGTGTATGAAGAGCTACAAAGAATTTAAAACCACATCATAGGCATGACATGTAAAAACGCGAAGGTCCTGTAAGGGTATAACTATTTCAGTACAGTTGACGATTTAAACACTTCATCCAAGAGGGTATACAGACATTTCAGATAGTCTTCTTTACTGATGAAGCACAGTTTCACCTATGTGGATACATTAGTAGCAAAAACACCACAATACTGACTGACAAAATCCCCATGCATCTGATGAAAGACAATTATATTCCTCACCACACAGAGTATGGAGTGATGACCTTAGGGGCAGAATAATCAGTCCCACTTTCTTCAGAGAAACAGCAACAGCAAGACGTCACTACGAACTAATTATACACTTTGTAACCTTCTATAAGTTGACAAACAACACTATAAGTTCCAACAAGATGAGGCGGCAGCACAAAACAGAAATTTCAATCATGCAAATGTTGCACAAGTTCTTTAGTGATTGCATGTTTTCATGATGCTCATGGCTCATGCAATCTCTAGATCTAACACCACTGTATTTCTTTCTCTGGGGATGTGAAGAAGAGAATGTGTATAAGAACAGCCCATACACATTACCAGAATTGAGATATAATATTCTGCTCTACATTTCAATTATCAGTGAACAAACTCTTCACCAGACTGCCTCAGACATAAGCCAATGACTGAATGTATGCACTACTGAGCACGGACATTTACAATACTTCACACTACAATGTGTTTTCAGATTTTAATATACCTTTTGTAGAAAAACACGTTTCAAAAAAATGGGTCATACAACATGGCCCTAAGCCAGGTTCATGAAAAACAATGATCTCAGTCTTGGTTTAGAATTTGGGGACAAATGACTGCATTTCATGCCAATGAATGCTGGCAAAGAAGCTGAACTATTTTAATGTCGTGTGCCAAGGCGAAAGTATAGAAGACACAGGTACCTTTGAACTGACATGCTGGGTCCAATAATACTAGAGGTGAAAATTCAGGTTTACATAACTTGGAATCCACTTAATACCACTTACAAAAAACAAACTCCACAATGCACAGTCCTCTTTCAGAAGCCAACAGATGCTCAGCTGCTGAAAAATTTCCCACTCATTCCTGAACCTGATAGCTCAAGGGTCTGCTTCTAGCCCTTGTCCTTCACAATACATAAAAAGTCCACACTCTCTAACCCTATTTTAAGATACATTTTAGTATTACCATCCCATGTATGCCTGGGTCTTGCACATGCTCTCTTCCTCACATTTTTCTTATCAAAATTCTTTATGAATCTGTCATCTCCCATGCCTACTGCATGTGCTGCTTGTCACAACCTCCATGACGAAATTATAATAACAATATTTGCCAACAAGTAATAAAAATTATAAATCCCCCCCTTAAGCAATTCCCCCATCTTACACACAGTGTAAATTAACTTACATTCATAGATCCTTAGAGAAAGACACCACCTCTGCTACTAGAACATGTATGAGAATTTTCAATATTTGTTATTCCTGTTATAATCAGTACTTAACAGTAGCATCTACAGATGCCAAAGCATCCAGTCAGCCTTAAAAAAAACTTAAGAGCTGCTGAGGTGTGTTTGGTATTGTGATCAAGTACTGATATTTATGATTTCTTAATACAGATACCAAGCATGCTATGATAACAAGTTACACAAACAGCACAAGGGTTAAAATAACTTGTCTATAATATCAACTTAAGATACACTTATAAAACACACTGTATGATATTTTCACTTACCTTTCACAGAGGAACAAACTCTCTGATAGCAAACACTAAAAAGACCACAGGCTGATGTCCGTGATGTGAACCAGTCACCTGATGCCAGGCGCTGGACTAAGGGCACAAAGTGTGCTTCCAAATCAACAGTGCTGTGTTGTCCAGAAATTGCTCGTAGTGAATCCACTGCTTTGTCACGCACTACTGTCTCTTCAACGGTAGCTAGTGACTCCAAGGGTGGCTGCAATAAAATCCAAATATGATGTCCAGTTGTAACTAATCACAGTTCTCTGTACTGTCATGCAGATGAAATTACTGGTTATCACCAGTGTCACTTTAATGTAATAGGTCAAATACTGATCACATATTCTGCATTCATCAGAGGCTTCAGAAAAAATGGGTATACAATGGAGAATGCATAAACTATTAACAGACTTTCCTGTCTCATGAACAGAGCACAGGACAAAATCGCAACACACAAATATGTAATTAATCCATTGAAAGATACGCAAAGTTCTAATATCTGACAACCCTACTAAATCAAAACTGCACTCATGAAGAAACTGTGAGCTGACTCAACTCAGGGAATACATGCTAACATCTGACGTAGAATCTTCTTTCTCACAGTTTGCTATCCAAAAATTTGAGGATTCGAATATTCAGAACAATAATTTTGCCTGTTATTTTATACGGGTGTGAAACCTGATACACTGAGGAACACAGGCTGAAGGTGTGTGAGAATATGGTGCTGAGAAAGATATCTGGGCTTTAGAGGGATAAGGTCACATGGGCCTGGAAGGAACTGCAAATTGTGGAGACTGATGATCTGTACTCCTCACCCAAATATTATTAGAGCAACCAAATCAAAGAAAAATGAGACATGCTAGGCACACACTATACATGGGAGGAGGAAAGATGCCTGCAAGGTTTCGGTGGGACAACCTGACAGAAAGAGACCACTTGGAAGATTTGAACATAAATGTAAGAATATTAAAATGCATATTCATGAAATCCATCATGAGAGCAGTGACTGCACTGATCTGGCTCAGCATAGAAACAAGTTAATATGGTGATGAACCTTCATGTTCCATAAAATGAAGGGAATTTCGTGACTAGCTGAGGAGCTATTCATGATAGGGCTCTGCTCCATTGAGTGAGTGAGTGAGACTTAATTAGTTGCTATATGTTATGTGATTTTCAGCCTTCTCTTGACTGAAGCATTCCAGAATACACCATTCACTTCTTATTGAACATTACATCACAGGTGTGAATGATGAGTTTGAGTGATGGAGAAAGAAAATAATTTACATACACAGAATATAAAGTCACACAACTAATGAAAAAATCCAATACATTACTGGCCCTAATTTTTAATTAATTAAACAGACATACAATAAACTGCTGAAAAATAATCAGACAATCATAAGCAAGAAGCTAACTTCTCACCTCCATTAAGTGCTAAGATTAAAAAAGAGTGGAGCTATGACTGCAAAAAACACTGACTGTGCAATCACACACATCTCTTTGAACAAAACAGTGGAATGTCAAAAGAACTATATTAATACATCATGCGCACTGAACATGAAAGCAACTACATGATTTCAAAATAAATATAATTAATGAATAATGAGGAATTTCGGCAAAAAATTTCTACAGCAGACCTATAAACATCATCATACTCCCATCTTAAATGAACTTCAGAAAATGAACAGATGTGCTGAATGAATTGTTCACCTACTGTCCAGATTAATCTCCACCTCATAACCCAATGCAGTTTGAATAAGGCAACAGATGGAAGAGAGACAAGAAATAACTTACCATACAACACTCCACTACTATAAAGTGGAAATGTCTTGTTTGTGTTCACACGTGTTCCATAAAATTTATCACTTCGACCATTCAACACATGAGTTTATGACAACAACACATATTTCATTACTGATTAGTTCCTCTGCTTCAGGTGGCACATTTAAAATCAAAATTAAAAACCAATGGAATTCAACCATCCCTTCACATTTGCTGGCATCACAAAGACATTAAATGTGAGATAACATTTGTGCTATAGTTTCACCTTGAATATCTGCACATCTTCTATCAACTATAAATGAAAGCTAGATATTCACATCCATGATAAAGAGCATAAATACATACTATACTACATCCTGTAGGTTAAACTGTTAAAAGTTTAACACTGTCTAACAATAATGATAAGGTACACCATGTTTGTATGCATACCGACAGAGATATTGGTAGTACATTGAAAACCTTCTACAACAAATCTTGTGTTGTGCACCTGCATTTAACGCACTACTTCTCAAGTCTTGAGAATACAGACTAAAACTCAATGTAAAACTATAACTAGCAAACACAAATGAGCAAATGCTGAAATGGAAATGAACTGTTATGTTCATACTATTTGGTTCACACACTTCCTCCCAGGATGTATAAGAAAAAGAAATCTTGTGTCAGTCCTGACAGTCAACAAAATGTGCTCAACAAAAATTTAACAGAATGTTTTTACATATAAAATACAGGAATGAAAAATAAACAAAACTGAACATGTGCATTCTTCGATCCAAACAGCATAAATTTCTGACATGTGATTGTTTCAGAAATCTACTGACATGTAGTATGCAATATCTTTCATGCAGAAAAAACATTGTGTGTTTGAAAAACACGGTCAAACAGAATATCTGCAGGGTCCCTGGGATTCTAACATCAGCATGTTTTATTGTATTCAAAAGGCAATTAAAAATATTTGTCTTTGAGATGACCATGCCCAGTCCTAAGCATGCAGTATTTTCACAAATAAGACTGAGTGTTCCAGATACCATGGATAAAGAAAAATATTACCATGTAAAACATTACTGCACCCACATATCACCAAGAAAAAATCACCTTATGCAGAAAACTTCAATGCTGTAACGAGGCCTAAGTTTTGAAGGCTATGCATTCCGGTTATAAGACAGTCAGTTTTCTCCACACTGGTCTCTAGATCACCATCTCGTTGGTTTATGATAGAGGCGTGCTGTTTCTTGCTGGGATATTTATACTTCCACACAACTAATTATCAGCACAGACTTGCTTTCTCACAAAATTAAGTTCTATAACAATACACGTACAGTGACCATGAACGGAGGGTTGAAAGCAGTGCAGAAAAAGCGATATGGCCTGGCCTATTTTCGGTCTTAACCTAACATCTGCTTGGAGAGACCAAGGAAAAGGAACATGGAGTTATCCTGGGCCTGCCATCATATAGACATAAAACTTAGAAAGTCTGAAAACTCGTAGACATAATAGCATCTGAAAATAACACTATGTAACTAATTTTAAATTTTGAACTGAAACTTACAAGCAAACAATGTACATGATCTGGGCCACCAACAAGAGCGGTAAAATTCCCAAGTTGCTCAGCCAGAGCCAAAAGGACTTCATCTTCATCATATATAGTCTCAGTCAGGAATGGGATAAGCTCACTGCGTGTCCTCTCAACACCTAATGCAAGTGCAATAGTCGACAATTTCTTTATAGAGTTGAGACGAAGCTGAAACATCAAACACAACAAAATCATGACTTATGTAACATTACTAGCAGCCCTGTAAATTACTGTCTGAAGCTGTGTGTATTACACATACTAATCATTTGAACACATCACATATCAAACTTACTTGAACATCTTCGTTCTTTAATTCATCAATCAAAACTGCGATTGGATAGAGGGAATCGTCTCCCGATGAATCACTCGCAGCCATTTTGTAAATCCTTAAAATGCTTGCCTTTTATGGTTACTGCTAATTACGCTTATAAAACTTTCAGTTCACAATCGCAGACACTCGAAAATAAAAAGCAGATACACCCACTTGATTTTCATGAAATACGCCACGAATATATCGCATTAATACAACTTATTACTACTTCCGTCTCACACTCCCCAAACCGCTACTTGTACGCCACAGATTCCTATGCCTATGGCCGCCTATTCTCTATGACACAGATCATCTAGTATAGCGCTATGATGTTGGAGCTTGGACGCATGGATCAGAGTTTAACGACGGATCTCCACAGATTATTCTTGCAAAATTCACTACGTTTTTGTTGAGAGATGATGTGAGTGCTGTGGTTTGCAGAATTTGGATTATATTTGCTCAAATGTTCGTTTCTGCTGCAATTAAGATACTCGAAGTGCAAATCATTACATTTAAATGAACGTGAAAAATGTTACGGGAGAAAAATGTACACATTTAATGCACATGAGATGGTAAAGAATTGTATTTGGAATGTGTCTCTTTATGGATCAGAAACATGGACCATAGTAAAAAATGAAGAAATGGTCGTAAATGCGTTTGAAACATGGTGCTGGAGAAGAATGTTAAAAATAAAATGAACAGCTAGAATTGCGAATGACAAAGGTTTTCGAAGGGCGAAAGAAGAAATCACTTTTACACATATTAAAAAATAGGCGCCACTCATGGGTAGGGTGTATAATTAGGTATAATGATGTAGTTAACATTCTTGAAGGAGCAATATCCGGGAAAAAGGCTGTAGGAAGACCTCGACTACAGTACTTAAAGCAAATCGCCAGAAACACAGGAGCTGACAGTTATACAGCAGTGAAAAGAATGGCTTGCAACAATTCCTGAATTAAAGATATCAACCAATCAAAAGATTGAATGATAGGAAGAAGATATTCTGAATATACTTTGCAGGAAATGCTTAGTAACCCTCATGCATTCGTTTCACAGGTGGGGACTATCGTATGCTCTGGGCGGTAAAAGTGCAGAATACGTTTTCGGTTTTATGAAATTAATGTGACATCATTCTGCAACGCCTCTTAACGTTCCGACGTACCAGCTGCGTCAGTGATACGCTTTTCACTCCGAGGTCAGATAATATTTTTCATGAACTGTACTTTCGACATTCGTATTTTCATTTTTCACTAGTGCAGGTTACATTACCTCATTCTCGTCGAAAAATTAAGGGGGTAAGGTGGTTGGTTTGCTGGTGATTGGTGACCGCCTCTCATACCTTGTTCATTCACAGAACACGGTATTTTGTAACTTACCAAATGTTTTAGCCTCATATCAACTAGAATCACTGCACCGTATCATTGATGATACACTCGAAAATATTGTAAATTTAAGTCCTTGCAGAATTGAAATCTGTTTGCTCGCTGAGGATGACATGGATTGTGTTGTGCCTGGTGAAGTATCTGTCAGCAAGGCATATAAAATGTGTTACATTTCAATATAAAAACAATTAGAGGTGACAGGTGTGTAGTAAACAAACACAGCAGGTTTATTCCATAAGAAGCCTGCATCCACAGGGATATCACCTGGCAGCTTATGTGCTCAGGGACTTGATAAAAGGTACTCGTGTATGATGTAAACCTGCTCCCACCATAGAGCTTCTCTTGTCTGCTTAGAGCTGTATCATTTAATGGTGCTTTGCCCAAACTATCGTAGTTAACCATAGCCACATAGTAATGCCATTACAAAAAAAAATCTCATGTAGGATACCAGGCGTGGAACCCCATCATCAAACTTATACAGTGCTGGGACAAGGAGGGCAGGTTCCTGGAGGATCGAGATGGACAGCGGGAAGAAGGCCATTGTGAGGGAACACAGTACAGGTTAACATACAGTTGAGCATACACAAAGAATGAAGACCTCGTGTGTCCTGGTTTGAATTCAGATCATGTAAGACCTTGTAGGTTGAACAGAGCTGATCACATTCTTGTCTCATTTTCGTACACATTCTTGTTTCATTTTCCTACCTCCTTGTTGGACCTGTAAGCCGTTGAGAACTAGGCAGTGATGAATAGACTGATTTTTAGGCATTATATATACATATATATATTTCAGTGACTTCAGGTTTCTTACTACATTGATCCTGATGATGGCATTAGAGCAGGTCTCCAAAACATTGGTTTGTGACCCTTCTGTGACATAGCTGATAACCTCAGAATGTTAAGGGTTAGGAATTATACAGTATAACTTACATGAAATACAGAGAGGGTGTTTTCTTTTGCTTTCTTTCTTTTTTCATTTTTTAATAATTCCAGAGCTAAAAGTTGTATCATCAATTGTGCTTTTTGTTGATATAGTGTGTTGACACAGTGTATGAACTGGATCCACCCTGAACAAGGCACACTTGAGAATGTGTCATTCTGATGATGTGCTGGATCCTTTTGGTATAATTTGTGCCTTCTTGATTCTGTGCTGTCTAATGTTGGGGATGTTTTAATACATGAACATCAAGTCATGGATATGATGTGGTTATTTCCTTATCAAATGTTGGTATGGATTCGTTGGTTATGACATTTTTCGTGCCTTCTACAGTCAAGTGTGATATATAATGTTATATGTTTTTACAAGAAGTAAAGGTAAACTTGTCTTTATGCTTCATGAAACTTCATACTCTGGAACATATGGGGGAATGGAGGTATAGCACCATGTATTCATAAATTGACTGGTTGGTAGATGTTGGATGAATCCAAGTGTTTGTCTGGGTGCAGTACTGAAAATAAAAGTCGCCACTCCTTCTATGAATGGAATACCTGTTATGAGCACCCAGGCCATATATATATATATATATATATATATGCATTGCACTACCTTACCCAGGCCCTGTATGGTTGCTCTATCCTGCATCATGTCTTATCAGTTCATGCACATCAAGCCAGTCACTGGTCACCAGTAATTGAGCTACTACAGATAATTTATTGTACTTGAAGCACTGGTGCCCAGCCACTTGTCACATACCCTGGTATGCTTTGTATAATTGAATACTGCTTGTGCATTCTGTAGCCAGTCATTGTACAGGGCTGCTGTGGCTGACTTCTTATAATGAAACTTCACTCATCCAGTCTGTGGCAAGTCATTGTATTAAGTTAGCTGTTTGGGCTTACCTTTTATAATTAAGTTCTGTGTGTTCACTTCTAGTCAGTCACTGTACTAACTGCATTAATCTTGCTTATCTGGCTGTTTTGTCAGTAGTTGGCCACATTACTGGCTTTGCAGCTATCCCATATTACCTCTTATATGAGGTGCCAGCCAAAAGTTTTTGAACTGATCACTTGGAGTGCTGACTGGATATAAGGCAGCTGTATGGTAGTAGGTACATCTGAATTAATTTATTGTAAATTGTTGAGGTGAGCATCATTGTACTTTAATGTTGTGTTTTCTGCAGTTGACATTTAAGTGTGTTCATGTTGAGTGCTTTCTGTGATTGTTATAGTTTAATGAAGTGGCACACCTTAAAGAGCAGAGAATTTGCTACAAGTTTTTGTTTTAACTGTAAAAAAAATAGCTTCTGAGACTAACAGAATGCTAAAAAAAGCCTTTTATGATGACACCATGAGTAGGGTACAATTGTTGAATGGTATTCATGTTTCAAGTCATCAAGCTTTGGCTATATTTGAATGTTCAGGTCCTCCATCATGAGATGAGACTGGTGAAAATGTGGATAATATGCTTTGAGTCGGTTATGAGGAATGCATATATTTGATGTTGGCAACATTCTAGGCACATCATATGGTACATGATAACATATGAACCAAAGATTTGAGGCAGATTGCTGCAAAATTTATGCCCATCTGCTGCAAGGTGACCAGAAACAAAACCACCTTGCTCTGTGCAAGGGTCTACAAAATCAGGCCAAAAAGGAAAGAGTCTTCCATCCTACTCAAATCTAAAGTAACTTGTTCATTTATTACACCTGCCCATCTTCAAGTAAAAATTTGGGGCAAAATATAATTTTAAAAAAAATTGAATCATCTTTACAAAACACAAAATAATATAACTCGGTAATAAGTGTAGCAATACAAAAAAAAAACAAACATGTTAACATCATGTAGAATTAAACAAAGGTAACACCTAAAAAAATAACACAAGAGAGTATGATACCAATTCTCAGTACATAAAATGATCCCATGTCTAATTCTAGTTCATAATGTTGGAACTTCACAAATTATTATACAAAGTGTGTATGCAGCCTTACTTTATATAGTCCAATGTAACTAGGCAAACGTCCTCATTATCGTGGAAATTTTTGTAGTATTTGTGTGTTTGTTTAACGTGAAGATTGCTCTGACTTTTTGTACTAAAGAAGACTTTAAATTGTGTGTACGGGACGCAGGCTTCTGTTAAATATACAAGGTAAGCTGTGTTGAACGTATTAGTGAACCGTTGAGTGAACTGACGCGAGTTGAGCAATTTCGGTAAACGACTATTTAGGAAAATTTATTTAGAAATTTAATTCTAAATTCCCGGTATACTTTGGACTATATACAGGAAGGTGAAACGAGTGTTTGGACAGTTACTGAATTTAAAGTTTTTATTTGTTATATGGTGACAGCGTAAATTGTGGTCGTTTGTGTATTTTTATTTTTTTATATTGAGTAAATGTTTGGGTTAGTTACTACATTTGGCTGACATAATTGACGTACTGTTAACTACTAACTGATGTCTCTGGAAGATTAGATAAGCTAAGTGACATATATAGACTAGTGCAATTTGTATTTTACTTCGTTTTGTGGTGGAGTACTTCGCCAGATATCGACAACTTAAATTTGGTTGTAAGTCTGACTGGTGGCAGCACAGAAGTTAGAGACCTCGGCGCCGACGGCAATAACGGCACCGTTTTAGTAATATTGTCTCCACGAGACGGGTCCAGGCAGGCTAGGGTACCAACTCGGGAGGCACTACATAAATATACACGTAGACAAATTAAAAGTAATAAAATTAAGTCTTAAGTATAGTAAATATTCGTAAATCCCAGCGGTTACTATAATTACCGCCACACTTAATATCAGAAACAAATTCCCATAACATTTTTTTTTTTTTTTT
>Ga0136643_10008365_pt1 | contig 15116 bp, 15 predicted proteins | sample TergutLab28metaG_FD_96883 | JGI IMG/M metagenome (GOLD analysis project Ga0136643, IMG submission 96883) | Labiotermes labralis P1 segment gut microbial communities from Petit-Saut dam, French Guiana - Lab288 P1 (version 3) (version 3) | ecosystem: Host-associated > Arthropoda: Insects >... | reverse complement strand
GATCTAAAATTCACATTAAAACACTTAAAACGCTCCTATATGTTTCGATTGTGTTGTGCGACGTATAGCTTGAGACGTTAAACGTCGCACAACGCACATCCATAGCCAGGCTCATTTTGAACAGTATACGACTCACACAATACACAAGACATGCTGCCACAGCACCAACTTAACGTAACGATGTAAATCACTGAGTATTTTTAAACTATAACTTTAGCAAGGAACAGTGTATACTCTCTGAGGATGATCGTATGATCGGAACATATAGGAGCGTTTTAAGTGTTTTAATGTGACGTTTAGACCATTCAATGAATATATGTGCATTTGTTGGTGTATCAATTAAATAAACTACAGTATGCACGGTGCAACGATAAAGATCGGTGGTTTTCGTTGCAGGACGTCAATTTCTCCCCGGTGTTCGTATGTGCCATTTTTGCTCAATTCGACTGTTATATAACGAATAATTCTAGGGAATTCGTTTCTTTACATTCTGTTTTGCGGTTTTGTCTCCATCCCCGTTGTCCCTGTATACTTTTTAAACAGATTTATTGCAATTAAAGTACATACAACGTGTTCGAGGACAAATAACAAAATCGTTCCCCTGTTCAATTTGAATAAATATTTATACAATGCAAAAAGTGAAATAGGAGTGAATATAAATAACAACAGTGAAAAAAGCCTAAAAGCACTGTTACAATCGGTGAGCTAATTACAGCAGAATGTGCTTCGCTCGTTTATGTTTATATTTCTTGTACATAGAGGTCCAACACCACTTGGAAGATACGCTAGATGGGAGGATAATATTAAGGTGGATCTTCAGGAAGTGCGATGTGAGAGCATGGAATGGATCGACCTGGCTCAAAACAGGGGCAAGTGGCGGGCACGTGTGAATTCGGTGTTGAACCTTCGGGTTCCATAAAATGTGGAGAAATTCTTGAGTAGCTGAGAACCGGTTGGCTTCTTAAGAAGGACTCTGCTCCACGGAGTAAGTAAGTAAGGGTCCAGCTTCTAACAGAAATGAGTACCAGAAATATTTCCTGAGGGTAAAGGCTGCCGGTGCATAGGGCTGACAAACTTACCACCTTTATGTACCGATTGTCTTGAAATCTGGAAGCCTGAACCTCCTGGAACCTTAAAGGTCTGTCCAGGCCTGTGCAGGGATAACTTTGACATAGAGGTCACGCCGGCTAGAGTGTAATTCCGGATTTGTTGGACCGGGGGATCGGGTGGGAAGGGTTGTTAGCAAAAAAATTGTCTGTAAGTCGGTGGATGATAACTGGAGATAGGTTCAATGTCAGAGTGCTGTGTCAGTGGGAAGTCCTGTGTCGTACTTCTTCACAGATCCTGTCTATATTGTCTTATACGTGTATCTTATTTTATTCAACTGAGATTTCTATGATTTGTTTTCCATAAAAATTATCACTTTTCTTTACAATTTTATTCCAGGTATGTTTTGTTGCTTTCAGTGTTTAGCGAATTACACTCGAGATGCGCGCAAAAACAGATGTAGGTCCTTATCTCAATACTCCTTTACTTTATGAAGTTCTGCCTTATATTTGAAGCTACTGACAAATTACATGAAAACTTCTTAATGCGAAATTTCTTTACAAATCCTTTCAGAGATTATCGAATTGTCACATGCGTACAGACAGACGAACAGAATGGACAGACGTGGCGGTGTGAATAGACGCATTTTTGCGACTTTTCATTGAGATTATGTTAAAAAATGTGGAATATAACGGTACCACCTGTTGGTCAACACACAGAAACAAAGAAACAAACACAACAGTCGGTGACGTAACATTTAACAACACTTTGGAACGTTACAGCTGTAATCCCTGCTAATCACCATTTTGCCTTTGCTCCATACTCATAATTTCCGATAGTCCTGAGCAGGCAGCACATTACTACAACGTAGTTATTTAAGTTAAGAGCGTCGTCTGTCTGACATGGCACCTGGGGGTCAGAAAGTATGGCAATTAATTTTTAAGGAAGGCGTTATCTTATGCAGAAAATGCGACCTTAAGGTTATTGTGAATAGGTAAATTGGAGGGACGAGGGAGAACGTGATTTATCAGTACACAGTCCCTTAATTCGACTGAACTTAATGCATGGAGTAGAGAACCTTTGAGGAGATGGGTAAAAAATCGTATATCTATTAAGAACCCCCAAGGGTTATTAACGTTTTCACAAGAAATCTTGCCATTGAGCCCTATACCGAGCCACTTAAATCCATATCTTACCATCACACTATCCTTCTTTGAGAGAACTTATTAATATCCTCCCATCTTCGTCTGCGTCTCCCTTGTTGGTCTGTTCACTTTTCTTGAGTAAAATTTTGTATGCCGGGTTAGCTCAGTCGGTAGAGCGACTCGCTACAGGCTGGACGGTCCGGGAATCGAATCCCGGAGTGGGCGAGATTTTACACACACGTCCAGACCGGCCCTGGGCCCACCCAGCCTCCTACACAATGGGTACCGGGTCTTTCCCGGGGGTAAAGCAGCCGGGGCGTGACGTTGACCACCCACCCCCATCTAGAGGCGAGGTTAAAGAAGGAGTAGACCTATACGTCTACTCCTCCTTTGGGCCTTCGTGGGCTGTTCTAGGGTGAACGTTATGCATTTCTTTACTCCCCATGAGTGCTAAACGTCCCACTTATCTCAACCTCCATGACTTGATCGCCCTAATCATTTTTTTTTTTTGTTTTTGTTTAAGAGTACAAAGCATGAAGCTCATCATCAAGGGGGCCCAAATCAGGGGGACCAAGTCGCCCGAGCAGCTAAATTTTTCACATTTGCGTCCAATATCTGTGGGTCCTCAGTACAACTCTTGTTTGTTGTCACCTTTCTAGCGCCTAGAAATGTTAGGTGGCTTCTAGATTTTTTTTGGAAAATTTGTGCACCCCTGCTCACCATTATGTACGTTTCATTGTATTCCTCCTCCTGCTTCGCGTTTTGTTAGGTCCTAAACTTCTGTCATCACGTATTTGCCAACATGTTTCATTCATTTAGCGGCACAAAGAACAGGCTGGAACCATTTGTCTCTGGAATGCAAGTTAGCACTCGGCTGTGTTGAAAGTATAGTCGTTGCAGAATTCCCAACCTGCCACGCGCGGCAGAATTTCGTCCTACTACCTGCAAACCGAATACACATGGACGAGTCCCGAAATGGAAGATATTTTGGTCCTCTGAGTATGTTCCTCCGACAGACCGATACCCACCAACAGGATGTCATAAGCAGAAAGGTCAGCCATGCGAACGTTAAGTCTGATGTATGAGAGATATGTTAACTACGGTACATGATCAGATAGATGAGCAACACAAATATGCTAATAACATAATATATTTTTGGAAGTGGTAGCGATGTATGATCCACAAATCTTCTGGGTATAGAAATACTCGTACTGTTAGGTTTGCAAGACAAACAGGGCAGTGTTTTATTTATCGACTCTGTCAGTTTATAATATTGTATTGTAGAGGTGGCAAACGAATGAAGTGAATATGGAGAACTGTTGGGATGTTACTGATGAGAAAACCAATGTACAGCAAAAACTGTGATGTCCGGGACGGAAGGGTTGCCGGAGATCATATCTTCAGAATGTCATCTAAAAATCCAGCAGCGGTCTCGCAATCAACGCTGGGTGCTGCCAGTTGATGAAATAGTGAAATGCAACGGGCATCTTTATTAGTTTCCCTTTAATAGAGGTTACCGGATTATCCAGTGCCGGATATCTCATTTTCTATTATAATCATAGAGAACCGTGCCGAGGTGACATTTGAAATTACAATATTAGCGTTTTAACGTCTTTCCTTCTGTTCGGACCTAGCTCTTACAGGCGTAGCGGCTGATGACCTAGTGAACTGGAATGAGTGGGGCCCATTTCGAGGCACTCTTCTGGTCTTTCTATCCCAGTGGCCGCGCGGGCCAAGGCGTGCATCTTCGGCCTCTCATTTTCTGGGATGACGGGTCCGAATCCCGCCTCGAGCATGGACGTCTGTCTCTTGTGATTGTTGTGTGTTGTCAGGTAGAAGTCTCTGCGTCGGGCTGATCACTCGTCCAGATGAGTCCTACCGATTGTGGCGTGTCTGAGTGTGATCGTCAAGCCTCGATACTGAGGAGGACCTGGCCCACTTGGGCTGTTGCCCCATAAAAAAAAATTTCTTGCCTTTAACAATCAGGATAGTCGCGTCTAGCTGTAGATTTTAGATTCGAACCGGTTACCTCCCGAATAGAAACACAATGTCCTATGGCTGAAGCAGTTGAACCATAGGACATTGCGATTAATTGATGCGTATGAACATGGTTATTGAAATAGCCTGAAGAATATAGGTTGCACCGGAATGTAGCACTGACCCACAAATGAACGTTAGCGTTATTGTATGCTGTTCTGAACTGGGGAGTGTTCAACATTAGAATATTCAGTCATTAAACTACACATTTTGGCAAGCTTGACGCTTGTAGTTGCCCCAGTGTTCGGATCTTGCATCTTTCCTGATTACTTATATTAAAGATGGTAATGGTTAAGATCATTTGTGCTCACCCTGTGTGTGAGCTGTGACGAAAAGGAAAATACATTTGATAAGGCGGAAGACGGCGAATGTAATTTGTGGCATGGTTCTGGGGAAGAAAACGAAGATAAGAGTAGGATTAATGTAGGGTTGCTAGCTGACAAGCGACAGAACAAACATTTCGTTTACAGGAAAAAAAAATACTAACTTCTCTTGCAGAAAATATGATGTTGGAGGGCGTAGGAAAAATGGTGTCTTTGTGAATGTCACGAACTGTATTTTTCTGCCAGTGATGTTATAAGAGATCTAAGATCGAAGTGCTAACACTGCATTTTCCACAGACAAAATATAAAGAAATGGAATGTCCTGTAATTTTTCACATAAATTTAAATGTTCGAATTGAAAATACTGAATATTGGGCGTCTGATACTGTTACCAATTTGGACGCTTTTTATGTTTATGACATTTCCTACTTTATTTTTTGTTTGTATATGTAATTAAGGTATGTCGCCGGTCCCAGTGACCGCGCGGTCTAAGGCGTAGGTCTGCGGCCGCTCGTCTGCTGAGATTGTGGGTTCGAATCCCACCGGGGGCATGGATGTCTGTCTGTTGCGAGTGTTGAGTGTTGTCGGGTAGAGATCTCTGCGACGGGCTGATCACTCGTCCAGAGGAGTCCTACCGACTGTGGTACGTCGTTGTGTGTGATCTAGAAACCTCGTGAATGAGGAAGCCCAGACCCACTGGGGGCTTTCGCCCCAAAATCAAACAAATTAAGATATATATCTCTGACTAATTTGACAAGACGAAAAGGCCTCGGTTAACAACAATGTGTAAAATCTTCTTGCAATATTTTTGTCTCCGAGCTGGAAAAAAAAATGGTGGCTCATTATCATGCTCAGCGGAACCAAAATATTTGGTTATATCCTAAATAACTTCGATCAAGCACACATCATAACACTCCTCTGCTGCCTAAGATCCGTTGTAACATTATTAGGCTTGTTCGCAAAATTGCGAAAAGAGACTATTAGCTTCGTCATGGCTGTCCTTCTGTCCGTCTGTCCTCATGCAACAGCTGGGTTCCCACTGGAAGGATTTTCATGAATTTTGATATTTGAGTATTTTTCGAAAATCTATCGTGAAACTTCGAGTTTAATTAAAATCTGATAATAATAACAGGGACTTTACGTGAAGACCAATATTAATTTATTCCTAGAATGAGAAATATTTCAGACAAAAGTTGAAGAGAAAATCAAAACACATTTTATGTTCAAAAACTTTTTTTCTTTTCCCGAAAATCGCGCCTTTAATGTGGTAACGTGGAAAAATATGGTAGAGCCCAGACAAGCAGCGGATGACAACATATCACGGCGCACGCGCGTGACATGCTGGGTAACTAAGGCTACAGACTTACACTCGGAATGTATAATAGTTATTTCTTTTCCACCGCAACAGTGATTGCACGAACACTCCTCAGTATTACGTTATACGTACATTGCCCGTCTTTTTCTCAATTTTATAGCCGGAGTTGTGTCTGCGCTACAGATTTTCTGGCTACAGATCTCAACGCATTTATTCCCGCTCCATGCGTTCTATCTCTTCTGCTGAATTAATTATCCTATGTTTAATGACCCAAATAATACTTGACGAAGGGTACAAATCGCATGCCTCCTCATTATGCATTATCCTGCATCCGTCTCTCACATCGTTCCCTTAAGGCCTAATATTTTCATCAACACTTTGCTGTCAAGCACCACCAAAATATGAAGTTTAGTTTACCGTCAAGGGATGGTTTTGCGGTTAATAGGAGAGTGAAAGCTGCTTTGTACGATTTTAGATGATTGATTTAATCGTAGGATATTGAATAACCTCGTTTAAGCTAGCGTTGTTAGGTCATGCGTCTACAATTTTTCCAAAAATGTAGGAGCTACCTACAAATTCTAGGCGCCAGAAGGGTGACAAGAAACAAGTTCCATACTGAGTACCCGCAAATATTACGTGCCCTCGTACATAATTTAGTCTCCCGGGGTTCGTGCACCCCTGCATTAGGCTTATATAATGTCGAGTGAAATGAGAAAATTGACATGAATGGTGCTGATTAATTAAGGCTGCGGAACTGTGGGCGTGGGTTATTTAAAGGTAATATACCGGCACGTCTCTGACGAGATTACGGAAATCCAAGTTGAACTTCTAGAGTGCAAGTGTGGAGCGGTACTACTGCACTAACCTGCTCGAGGCGAATGTAGACATTACGGAGATCATGACTGTTTAATCTGTTAGTATCAGACGTCAGTACGAAATAGAAGGCCATTGTTTGGTTCGTACAAAGCAAGCTAGCTAAGCGATACGACGTTTGACTTAATCAGAGAGCTCGGATCGAATCATGAGTTGTGAGAACTGAGTTTCCCACGGAGGTTACTGTGAAGAACATTGTCTTTTGTGATAATACACCGTGTAGTCTGGCACAAATATACGGACGTTTAGGACGAACGCCCATTAATTTTTACCATCTTACACGTTGTCTTGTCCTGCACCGCATTACTCTTCAGAATGACAAGTTATTTCATCCTGAGAAGATTTTAATGGTTTTCATTATTTCCATGACGCGAAAACCAAGTTACTTTAAAGTGGTCCATGTCACGTTTCTTTTTTTCTTTTTGTTTCTCCATTCGGCATTCGTACCAACCATACAGCTGACTATGCAAGATCTTTAGAATGGCGATTACGTGAGACACGACTAGACTTATGACGGCTCTGACAGCAAAGATTACGGTTTTATGGCTTGCAATGCCATGTTCTTTGGTACAGAAACCTTTATACCAAAGTACACGGTGTCGTGTTCTGGAACACGGTATTTAGTACTTATGCATCCCCTTCCTGATGTACTCTTGTCATGTTCCTCAGTCGATTTATTTAAATGCTGGAATAACTTCTTAAAATAGGCAATGACCACTTATTTTCTCACGCTTCTCGAATTAACGTTCACTAATCCCATCATTTTTTCTTATACAGCGTGCTGTGGAGAATCGTTGCAACGCGGAATATTCATTGAGACAATTTGTGTTTTTGCAAGTAGGGGATTCGCACATGACTTTAAGTATTGTGCGCTCGCTCGCGCGCGCGCCCACACATAATAAACGCAAACACCCCCTCAAGAAATAAAATTAAAAGCGGAAAGGCTGTTTGAAGTGTTATGATAAGTATAAATAACGATTCAGATTACGATAATATGCTCCTCTTTTTCTTTTATCGCAAGAGAAAATTATAGAGTCATTGGACAGCTATTGCTAGTGAGTCGATTGCTGAAAGAGCTGTCAGTACGTCTGTTGAATCCAGTAGGGCCTCAATTAAAACAGTTAAGTAATGGTCACAGAGAAAAGAACAAAATTAATATCTCTCCGCATGGTGCATAGGAATGCCTATCTGTTGATTTCTTTAGCACAATGAATATGCACAATCGCTATATTAGCCACATTGATAGGCGATCGGTTATCTAGGCTTTCCAAATGAGCCTTTGATAGATGATGAGTTCTTTAGGTACAACTAAAGATGACGGACCAAGTGAAACTGCCAGCGCGGGAGATAAAAGCAGTCTGTTTAAATGCCTTCACAGAGTTGGCATTGTTGAAACGTCTGTGAGAATACCGCCAGATCGGAGCCAACCTATTGTACTGTTTGAATATCTGAACACAATGCTACAAAGATTTGGTTTCTCTGACGATCCAATGCTAAAAGTGGTAGGCTAAAAATGAGGGTCAAATTTGCGGAATAACCCTTTACGGTATTAAAGACAGGTATGCGTGAAACAGCATTATAAAAGATAACCATCTTGCGGGATATGATACTGTGTGTATCTGACGGAATACATGGCGTTACTTTCCCTAAAATTTGTCGTACTTAACGCCGAGGGAACCCGAGATTTAACATTTTTTAAAAAAAAATATTTTCCGTTGTTGCATAACATAATTTATTATTATAGGTTATAGTAATAATAATAATAACAATAATAATAGTTTATATGGCTCCTGTTAAAAATAAGTTGTTGTATGTTTCGACGTGGCTACAATCAACAAAATTCCAACGTAAAATGATGCGCGTGCGGATCTTCGTGTTCCGGGCCCTTTTCAGATGTTCATGCCATTCATCCACTATGGCTGCACTTTTTTATTACTGTTCACAGTTTTTTACGTGTTATTTAATTTCTTCACTGTTTTTAGGGCGTTGTGTTTCTGTAGGGCCTACGCTGATTTTGTTCAGTGTATCGGTCACATTACCTCAAATCTTCGCTCTGTCGAAATACTTCGAAATTTCTGAATTCGGAACAGTATTTCGCACACAATCTGTGGTGCATTCATAATAATCTCTCTACATAAACATTTATTATTCCTAGACATAATAAATATGTAATAAAATAAATATTATAATTGCATCCATAATTATACACCGTGTCAATTGCCTGACAAAGTAGGACAGATTAATGTGTATTATTAGCGTTATCGATTGCTCTCGACCGTAACAATGGTAACGCTAGGAATCGAAATAGTCATGTATTTACTTAGTCCTGTTATTTTCTTTCGTCCGATTTTAGCAGAAATTAGACGTTTTCGACAGAGTTTAGTACCCCCCCCCCGTATAAAATTTTACAAAATTCCTTCATGCGGGGACCGAGATATTCGATTCGGAAGGCCGGACGGACGGTTGGTCGAGAAACATGAGATGGGCGGGGCATGTAGATTGTATGGGTGAGGAGAGGCGTATACAGGGTTTTGGTGGTGAAACCTGAGGGAAAGAGAACACTTAGGAGACACAGGCTTAGATGGGAGGATAATATAAACATGGATCTTCAATAAGTGGGATGTGGGGATATGAACTAGAATGAGCTGGCTCAGGATAGGGACAGGTGGCGGGCACTTGTGAATGCGGCAATGAACCTTCGATTTCCATAAAATGCGGAGAATTTTTTGACGGGCTGAAAACCGGTTAGCTTCTCAAGAAGGACTCTGCTCCATGGAGTAAGGACGGACAGTTTGAAAGACGTGACGACGTTAATAGTCACATTTTAGAAATTTTGGGAATGCGCCTAAAAAGGAACGGGGAGCCTGCTGTCATGTAGCTACATTTGTTAGTATTTAATTTAGAAGGATGGACTCATCCATGCATGTGAACACGCATGACAGGTTATCTTGTGGAAGATGATGGAGCCTACGGTCATCATCATCATCATCATCATCACTGCCATAGCTCTTGAAAAATCTGTGTCTCAGACAGCTTACAACGTAGTACTGGCCTTCAAGAACCTGTCTGCCGGCCGATGTATAATTCTCATAGGAGCAGTAAGTATCAATCCAATAAAACACACATTTGGTGTAGAGAACCTAAAACAGCTACTTGTTACGTCTTTGAATTAAGCCATTGTCAGGCTGTACAGCGAAGGCGAACTGTACAACAAAGCAAGTAATGCTAATCAAGACGGGTTGCAGAATTGTCACATTTGGTATTCGTAAATGTCATGAAAGTGTTTGTTATTATAAAAGTTTTGGTAAAGGAGTCAGACGAATGTGACGGCTTATCCCTATTTTAGAAGGTAGCTTCACGCCGTGAAAAATGTAACATGGAAATGACTAAATTCTTAGGCAGTGGTCAGAAATATTTCACACAACGGAGTAAGTAATATTAACATAATCTTTGTGTATAAATAATGCTCTTACATTGAAGCTTTCTAGTATTGTTGTGGTGTGTTGTGCGGAGTGAGCAGGAGGAAAGAGTGGGAGGGGGACTTTTTTACCTACACGACGTTCTCAACTGCTGAGTTGGTATAGCATGGATGATAATTGTGTGAAATTTGATATGGAGCGCTGATGGGATGATACTGACAGTAGTATTGGCAGAAAATTGTACCAGTGCCACTTCGTTCACTGTAAATCTGACATGTACTGGCCTGGAATCGAGCCCGCTCCTAACGGTCAAAGACAGGCGACTAACCGCCTGAGCCATAAAAGGTAAAGCAATCTCTGTACAGGTTCTTAGGGCTCCAGGAGGCTGAGGCTCCCAGAACTTATAAACAATCGGCACATGAAAGTTGGTAGGTTGTAAGCCCTCTACCTCAGGTACTCATTTCCGTTAGAAGGTGAGTCGAGCCTAGGGTCATAACCCCATCGTGAATCGAACCCGCGATCTTCCTTCTTGTAGCGCAGTGCCTCAACCAACTGCGCCACCATTTACCCCTCCTGAGCTAAAGTGTGGCCAGTAATGTACGTAGCAACGCATATATTACTGTTGATATTTTGTTAATATCTTGCTTTTTACTGCTGCCCATTACGGAACATGTTTGACCGAAATGGCACGTGATAGCTGTAGCTAGTTTGTGCTGCTACGGAGATCATGAACGTTTCATCCCTTCGATTTTCGTGAATGATTTATACAAAGATACGTTGTTCCAGATCAGCGTTTCTCGATCTGGGGTACCGAAGTAACTTCCCGGAGGTAGCAGATGTCCTCCTCAGCATTTCCATTGAAAGCTGTTGTGTGTGTTTTGCTTTTGTTTGCAGTCGACTTAGAATAAGCTCCTACATGTGCGGTTGCTAAATTGTATCACAAGAAGTAGAGTAAAAACAACAAAGTTAGCTCTAGAACAGGCCACGAAGGCCCAGAGAGGGAGTAGAGGTATGGCCCTACTCTTTCTTTAACCTCGGCGCTAGATGGGGTGGTAAACGCCACGCCCTGGCCGCTTTACCCCCGGGAAAGTTTCGGTACCCATTGTATGGAAGGCTGGGTGGACCCCAGGGCCGGTCTGGACGACTGCAGAAAATCTCGCCCCAACGGATTTCGATCCCCGGCCCATCCAGCCCATAGCGAGTCTCTATATCGACTCAGTTTACATCACAAGAGCATTACGAAATTAAATTACGCAACTTTGAAGTTCCAAACGTCACTTATCTGTTCCAGGTCCGGTACCGAACACGAAAGTTTGAGAACCGTTATACTATAATGTAAACAATTCATTCGTGTCGTTGGAAGTTACTACGTTTGTGGAAGGCCTTAACATTCAATATATCACTGATAAGGACGATCGAAACTTATGCGAGTTTTGAGGTTCTCACAGCGGTGTGTTTAAGGATTCCGGTCTTCTGGAATTTGATGCCGCGTCGTAGGGTGAATGTTTGCCGACATTTCGAAGGAACTTATTGCCTTAATTGTCAACGGTAAGTTGGACCAGCTTTTTTTGTGTTCCTTTTTTCATGACGTTACTTTCTTTGCTTCATTGCATGTGGACACAACAGTTTGTGGAGTGCGGATATCTCTTTCAGTTTAATATACTACTCTGGAACTTCTGATTTGGTGATATAAATCACAATAAATGTCAGAAAACTCTCTTTTTCTTTCTTATAGAATAAATCTGAGAGAAAAATGATACTCCTTAAAAGTAGACACCGAAAAATATGTTTTATGACTTATCCATGCTGTGACCTTGGCACGGTAATATATATCAATTCCGAGCTGTATTTACAACAGGTGTTTGCTAAATAACAGGCCTCCCTGCGATACTTAATTGTACGATATTACGGAATTGCTGTAAACAAAGTAGAATATATTTATTTAGTAGTAGGCCTATCCTGCAAGGATCATAAATTTAGCGGTATGACTTGCTGTTTTCGCGGCGGGGAAGGTGCTTATTGTTGTCCTGTCTATTACGACACCGTGCAGGCTCATAAATTCGTTCTTCCGAAATGGCGGCATGAAACTGATCATTCACCCCCTTTCTCTACCGAGGATAGGAATGAGTGGATCTGTACCTCCACTACCCCTTATGCCTTCGGCGTACACAAAGAAAACTGTACCTTGTAACTTTTATTTGTAGTTTATTTAACGTTGTCGTTGGTCAGATCAACCTGTGTCGAATTATAGGTGCAGAAGTAAATGATGAATTGGAAAGGATGTGGGAGGTAGTGGTGGTGCGTATTTTAGGTGCTGTCCGGTATTTGCCTGGAATGTCTGAAGCAAAAGAGGAGAATCCGTCAGGTTAGCTGGTCTTGTAGCTGAGATATGAAGCGAGGATTCTTGATTACGAAAAATTATAAATACAAGCCCTTCCACGATGTTCAGCACTGACTATTGGAGAGAAGGGAGGTGAATAGGCCTGGCTGGGGATAGTGTTCGATGACGGGCCTAGCATTATTTAACGTTTTAATTTTGTTAAAAGAATGCACACGTGTTTCGGCATACAAACGTACATTCGAGGTACGTATATACATACATGTATTCCGTGAACTTTATACGGTTAGGTGGTGAATCCTAAAGTGATCTTGGTCTCTGCATCGTTGTTTTGGTCGTCCCAGGTTTCGTCTTCCCTATGTCGGTAACGGGTGGCGAATGGAAGGTTGTTTCTTTCTGTCCTGAAAGAATCATTTTTCCAATTTTGCTGGTGCATTTGTAATTCTTCTACTACACTCGTTTTAATTTTTAGTCTTTTCCTGATATTAAAGTTTATTCGGTGGTCTCATGCACGGGATTTTAGGAAGATTACTGATTCACCGCTGTCAGGACCTGAAATCTCTCACAGTAAATCCTTGTACTACACACACGCACACACAAGCATACATAGACACATATGAAAGAGTCCGGTATCCGCGAACAGTGTACGTAATTTATATCGTATCGTGTGTAAACTATACGTGTTCAGAATGCCAAAGTTCAAGGACAAAAATACTGGAAGGAAAAAATGGCGGGGGGACATGAGATAAAATAAAAATTAATGTCAAAGGAAATGTCTGTGCCGTAAACCGCCCAGTCTTTTATTGTATCGAAAAGTTCACTTCACTTTAGGGTTCCAAGAATAATAAACGGAAGTAAAGTAGATTTGAAAACACTTTTTCGGATGAGGTGGAGGCACAATTGGCCAGTCATGTTAAATAATTAGACAGCTCTATAATACCTTCGTCAAGGAAGGACTTCTTGAAACTGGCGTATGGGTTGGGCGAAGGTATGCATATCTGTCGCAGACTTAGTAATGAAAAGAAGTTTGTTGAAAAGAATTTTTTTATCAGTTCATGAGAATATCGTCATTGATTCCTATGACGTGCAGAATCTTCGAGTTTAACGAGAGCCGTGGGATTCAACAAACTGCAGGTTTCATGATTACTTCCAAAACTTGAGGAACTGGTGGAAAAATAGTCTTTGGCTCTGTCCCGCATATTCAGTGCATACGAAACCTTTTAATCATTCATCCGTTTTAACAGCACAGTGATCTCTGGAACGGACAAGAGTAAGCGAGGGCAAGAAACATAAGGGTAGAGGGGCCGTAATGTGACAGTGTTCTGCATGAATGTCACCGGACAATTTATTGCACCTCTCCTCATTCTGTCTAAAGGAACGATTATCAGAGGCTCGTGGTACATGCGCCTGCTGATGCTGTAGCTGCTGTGGATGGATGAACATTAACATTTTTCTTGCCTGGCTGAAAGAGTTTGGGAGATATGTTCATCAATCGCCAGACAATCCTGTTCATGTGATCGTAGGTGGCCACAACAGTCGGAAGGGTCTTCATTCCCATATTTTTCCCGAAATAATGTGCGAATATCCTGTAAACTACACCACACGGCTCATAAATTGCAACATTTGGACACAGGTTCCATAAAATAGTTAAAAGCCTCCGAAACTTGCTCGTAATGGACGAGAAGTAATCCAATCTTGAAAATACGTTTCAAAATCAACCTCTGTGAACGAAGTATTCAAGAAGGTGTGCAGATTGGAGTTGGAAAGGATTGAATTATCTTGCACAAGGATGTACCGATTCAATAGAAAAGTTTTTAACGTTATGGCTTTTCTGCCTTCTCCTCAACCTGCAGGGGTCAAAGCTTCTGCGAAAGTAGTGACTGACACGCGCACTGCGTCAACAGGCGGTAACCGTCAGATGTAGAGGACTTGAAGTAAATATCATTTGTTGATGGCAGGTGCTATGGGCTACCCCCAAGAAAAAAGACTTGGTGTTGGTAGTGAAATTCTTTCTTCGAGGCCTTTCAAAAATCATTCGTAGAAAAAACAAAAGTCAAAAGTACAACATAACAGGCAGAGAGTCTGGCAGCCAACAAAGAGGAAATGTAAGAAGAAACTACACGCGTAAAAGAAAAAACAGTTACTGAAGTAGAAAAGTGATTGTTTTCTCTTTTAACATTACGACATCACAACGCCGTTACTGTATACTAATGCGCTTTGACGGTTTTTTGATTAATTATTTTGTGTTCATTGTCTTCTATGTAAGGACTGGGCATACAAAAGTTATTGTAAATCTGAAGAACTTGCTAATAACGATGTATGTTACTTCTCTGAAATCGTTGGATGGGATCGTGCTAATTTCAAATGATTGGAAGAAGTAATTTATTTATGTCCGTGGCTAAAGGCCGAAACCTAAAAAACTGGCAGCAACAAATATCTCATATTCTAGTTTTTGTTTTCATAAACCGTCTTTATCATTGTACTTATTTTTGCTATTATTTGGACCTAGGAGGGACGAGGTAACGGGGGAATGGAGGAGACTGCATAACGAGGAGCTAAGTGATCTGTACTCCTCACCCAATATTGTGCGGGTTATAAAATCGAGAAGAATGAGATGGG
>Ga0136643_10008364_pt1 | contig 15117 bp, 13 predicted proteins | sample TergutLab28metaG_FD_96883 | JGI IMG/M metagenome (GOLD analysis project Ga0136643, IMG submission 96883) | Labiotermes labralis P1 segment gut microbial communities from Petit-Saut dam, French Guiana - Lab288 P1 (version 3) (version 3) | ecosystem: Host-associated > Arthropoda: Insects >... | reverse complement strand
GGTCAGTTTTTATTTGAGGCTACAGCCTTGTGAAAGGAGTGATACTGATATATGCCCTGTTTTACTTTGTGGATGGATCATTATTATAATTCCCGAACTTGTCAAAATTTCTGGTTGTGTAATGCTACTTGTGTAGAGATATCTTGGTGTTCTTGCATTATCAAGTGGGATGATGAAATCACATGGCATATCTCAAATTACCATATTGTTCAGCCCAGATTTTCATGAAGAGGGAGAAATAGAGATGCCTGTGTACCATTAAACAGGTGGTGTTGATAAAGATCAGTGGTACATGATACTGTCCAGAAGACAACTCAGTGCCATTATTCCCATTTTCCTGAGTGTATATGGGAGACATGGGGAATGGAAAGTTGACCATCTAATTCAAGACTTGATAACTTGTTACTTGGTGCCTTCTATAATTATTAGTGAAGGGACTCCTATATATCATAACAGGGATGCAGAATACTGCCTTGTGCCAGAAGAATGGAATCCAGTCCAAAAGAACCCCAAACAGATCTTAGTATTCTCCAAGTTTGGGGGCCCCCTTGCACTGTGGGATCCCAAAGGATACTGTCTACACCTCTGATGCTATGGTTGGAGCAAAACTGTTACACTTCACTTCCTTATGTGTAAGTGTGGATGAAAGTAATACATTAATGCAAAGGTATTGTGTAAATGCTGTATGAAGTTTACTGCCCAAACATGTAGCAGAGTCCAGTGAGTATTATAATGGCTACAAAGAAATAGAGTTGTGTTAAGACTGAGAGAAAAGACTTTGACATTACATCACCGATTCCCAAACTGTGCACCGCGGGGTGTTTCATATTTTCAGGCGAAACGCATATCTCCAGATTGCAGAAGGTGATACTGTCAGTGATGAATGTGAGGCAGCAGTTGTAAATTGTTTGGACATAACGACTGAATAAATGGAAGTGTTAGGAATTTCTTTTGGCCTAGGAGTGCCATAGAAAAATTGCTGAGACACTAAGGGTGTTGTGAACTGAGAAAGTTTGGGAACCCCTGCATTACATCATGGTGGGACTTTGAAATATAAACATGTATTTGCATTTTGCATTGGTTAATGTAAATGGATGTGGAATAATTCATGATCTGTCATTGAAATGTAAAGATACAAATATTGCAGTTTCAGAACATCCAGCAACAGGACTGCCAGTCTGGCCCTTATTTGTAAAGGAATATTAAACATGAACTTCATACTCCTCATCACAGCACATTAGTATGATGCCCAAAGAACGTGTTTTGCAGAGTAACTGTATATTGAACAGTCATTCTGAAACATGTCTTTCAGAATGATCTTTCCTGTTTGCCAGTTGGTGACTCACAGCAAGGTATACAGAAGTTACACAATCTGTAAAGTCAATAAGTAATAATGGTATACACATGAGAAAGGGAACTGTTTGTATTGTAATTGATAGTGAAGCCAGATGTGTTACCAGTTCCACCCAGGCAACCATTAAGTTATGTGTATGGCAGGCTTATTGTCTGTAGGTTTCAGTGACTGCAAAGCATATCTCATAGTTACTTCCATACTCTTGTATATTGTGTAATCTCTCTTTTCCTTCATATTGTCTCTGAAGAGGGAACCAGAAAAAAGGAAATACAAGTAAGCAACAGAAAATAGAATTAAAAGATAAATTACATTGAGTGACAGATTAATAACAGAATAAAATGTTACAAACACATTTTAAGAATGCATGAAGGCAGAATCTCGAAGAAAAAGTTTAGAGTGAGTAAAATTAGACTAATTGCCAGAGGAAGAAAATATTGAGATGAAAACAACATGTTAGGAAAGATGTCGTGCAGAATGTAGGAAGATGTGGGAGGAGAATGATCAGACAGAGCTTGTGGAAGCTTCGATCGTTGAAGAGGCATGTTTTGATGACGACTAGTGGATAGTGGAAACATTTGAGGGAGAAGGAAAAGTAACTCTGTGTTATACCAGATAGGGAGATGTGGGAAGTTCTTAGCTTGATTCTGGGTTTTTGTAGTGACCAGTTTGACAGTGGGCAACAGCAGGTTAAAATGATACCCTGATTTGAGGTATGTTACATGATCATCCACCTCTTACTTTGACAGTATACTGTATTAAGACATAAATATTGAATTGTGTAATGCCTATATAGAGATTTATTAAAAAATATCAGTTCCTTAGCTGACTGTGACTGCATGGCTGATTGCTGCCTGCTTGCTACAGAAGCTGATTTCCTTTCATCCTGCTTATTAGCACATACCCATTCATACTCTGCTCAGACCCTGAAGGTGGGGCAACATTCATGTGAAATTCTGGTATCTGCCAGGAAGACTGGTGTCTGAACCCAGAGGACCACAGCTTGAATACATAGTGTCAAAAAAAACTTAAGATCTTGTATGGAACTGGAGGTGTGTACTCCAAAAATGTATTTTGTAAATACAATTTTTATTTCAGTGATACTGTGTGCATTTCTAACACACATGTATGTCTGCAGATACTACATTTCACCGAGGCAATGAATTATTTTTCTGATTTATATATGTATGTTAAATAAGGGAGAAGTTTTAAATAAAGCTCATGCTATTGTGGTCGGTACTGTGTGTCATAAAATGAACCTCTTTTGGAAACACTGCAGGTATGTGTAACAGTTCAAAATAAACCTCGTGAAATAGCACCCATGGCTAATAGTGCAAGTATTTCTGCCAATAAATATATGCGGTACAAACATTTCATGTGGGACTCTTATCCGTGACTTTTGCCACTTTTTATATTTCCACAGTACACATTCAAAATGGAAGATTTATAGTCCGGTTTCCCTGGTATGAAAGTCGGTAGGAAGAAACGTTGGGAAGTAATGTGTTTGAAGGATTTCAAACCGCTTCCCCACGTTCCACTGTAAGGATCCTTTTCTTTAGTTTCTTAGTTTTAGCACATACTCAATATCCTACCATACCATTGTATTTATGATAGCTGGCATGGATATGCAGTGAAGTCCGCGTAAGGTATTTGAATAATTACTGCCAAAACGTTTGCATATGATTAATATATACGTTTCCCTTTTAACATGTTTCCCGTTTAGAAGTATTTCCCGCTATTGAAGCACGAGACGTTGGCGACCCAACGAATACTGCATCCATTCATTACGCTTTCGTATCAAAATCTTAAGCAGTATCCCATGTATTCCGTTTTTTACCAACGTACAATGATGAAATAACGCTCTGGGTTCGAATCCACCATCGCTCAAAGCTACAAATAATCAATTCAACGTTAATCCGTGGACACTTTTTGGCGGGAAATTACGTCACATTCGAACTTACTGTGCTGCGCATTTTGCACGGTGTGCCGCCAAGATCGTGGTGTTTAATGTAATATACAGCGTGATTACGCATCGGTTTCATGGAACGAGCTGTGGCTGTTCAAGTATAATTTAAATAATTTGGCGTGCTGTGTGCAAAATTTATACACATTTTGTGTGTGTCAAGTGTTCGTCCTGTAGAGCGTTTTGTTACCGAGTAGGCAATCGGTATGGCTGCTTGTCGAAGGCTGGCATAAAATGAAGCCGCTCAGAATTCAAGATAATCGGGATATTATAGTTACGGTTTGTACTGCTGAAATTTTCCTCGCAAAAAATGTCGCTGAAGAATGTAGCATTTATGTGTATGTTTAAAATGTGATACCTAGTACCCAAAATGAGCACCTGTTGCGCAAAAAGTGAGGACGGCAAAATAGAGTAGGATGGAGGGCCATATTTGTGGAATTGTGCCGGTAAGTAGACTGATCCTCTATCGGTTGTGCTTCAAAAAAAATCTTGTCTGATTTTCGAATATATCAAAATCACTAAAGAAGGAATGTCTTGAAATGTCCTTTGGTGGTGATATGCATAATTTAATATGGAATTTGGGTGGAATTATTCTCCAATAAAGGGGATGTCAGTTTCAGTACAGAAGTACAAAATCATGCTTACAGGTTAACCCTCTTAAGAAACTTTTCTCCTTAATAAGCTTGAATTGTGGAATTAAAAAAAAAAGTCCTGATTTCATGCTTGCTGATGATGATGTGAGATTTTTATCATGATAGGTGTGCATTCCAAATTGTACTGCGTTATGAATAAAGTATTTTATGGTATACCACCTCATCCATTAGTGTCAGCAGATCACAGTACTGTATATCAGGAATGTTTTATAATATGTGTAGTTGATATGACATACTGTAGTAACAATGAAGCTTAAGAAATGGGATGTATCCACATAATTAAAAAAGACTGGGATTGAGGATTTGAATCAGAACCAAAAACTGTCATGCAGCACTTTCACATTGTTTAAAACATCCACAATGCCATTCATACTGGTAAAGGTGTGAAGTAATTTTCATGTTGCATATTCTCTGTTAGATCTATGATTTTAAAAAAGGAAACTGACAAAATGGGAAAGTTACAATTTTAAGGGGGATTGTATTTTACTGGCAATTAGGACGTTACTTTCCTCCTTGCGTGTGGATAGTTATCTTAGCGAGTTTACATTAACCTAAGCTGACAGGAATTGATAGCCAACAGTTGTCAGATAAAATAATGACCCCATATAAACAGTAGGTTACTTTTCATGTGCAGATTACGTGGTGGATTCATTGCAAGTATGAAAATGAGAAGGTGTCTGAAAAGGTTGAAATGGCTTGTTTATTTAATGTCTATGATCGAAGGAACTGAGGGAAACCACAGAGGAGTCATAGTCAAGATAACTACATTTAAGGCTAAGATTCAGACTGGGGACCAAGAAAAAGGAAGCGAATGCTGTAATAAGGTTTATATTGTGTCAGTTTCAAGATGTTCTTTACTTAGTAGACAAATGAATGCCTCCTGTCAAAACCTCTTCTATATATCTATCTATGTATGAACCATCAGTGACAGCATTCTTTCTTTGATTCTCATGACAATCGTCTGGGTGTTCTTCACTTTACGTTTTGGGGTAAGCATCAGTTTTATATGAATATCTGCTCAGGGACCATATTACTTGCTTAAGAGTCATTAATGTATTTAACTGTACTTCCATGTTCAACTGATTTTGGTGAAACTGGGTATAGGAGATTTCCACACAATTCTGCTGAGTAATCTTTTCACGGAAATGCTTGCAGGGAAAGCCATACTTCGCTCTCGAGCATTTGAATTTTGTGAAAAGTGGCACAGGGTCAGCCATACTTTTGATATGTGTAAATGGAGTTAATGGTTACATGTGCACTGTGAAACTATGATACTTTGAGAGTAAATTACACCTCAAAGTGTTTTCAGTAGGGGTTTCAACTATTACTATCAGTGCCAAAATATATTCTATTTTGCAGAGGGTCAAAGTTCATACTACGTATATGAGGAGGGTTTTGTGTACCTTTACTGGCACAGTGAATGTATCACCTAAGTGGTTTGTTTTGAAGAGATGACACAGTTAACAAATCTGTCAGTGACAAAATTGGGAGTGTGTTTAGTTGTATCTGAGGTAAATGTTTAGTAATTGTTTTGTGCTTTACGTTTTATCTTCCAGGTTTTTGAAAATATCATGACTGCTATACAATATCATCCTGAAGGACACCCATAGTGTGGGCAGCTCTTTTTCTTACTCCTCCCACCCCCATACGGGGAACAGTAACAAGCAGGAGAATTAATTCACAGTATGATACTTGAGGGTCCCATAGCAGTGTTGCTGAAGATTCAAGTTGTCTGGGACATGCTTTGTCCACAGGTACACAGCTACTGACATATCAAACGATCATAGTGCCTACATATTCATGATCAAGCAGTTCAAAGACTCATTCTTTGAAACATGGTAACTGCTGACCAGTCAGCATTGCTCAATATCCCAAAAGACTTGAATCTTCAAAATATACACACATTCACCATAAAAAAATTAAGGTTTATGTAGCTCAAGTATATTACTGCTTGAAATAAAATAATATTCTTAATTAACTGTTTTAACCTAGGTATGTAGATAGCTCAGAAGCAACAAACTGGACAGCATGGCAGAAGTGTTAGGCATTACATCTTTGCTACCACATCCATGTGTTGTGGTTTCATCCTATAATTTTTGAACAGCATTACAGTTGCCAGATTGGGGTTTCCACAGTACTGACGAGCATTCAGTTCATTATGCCAAGCAGCAGGTTTATTGATTTTGAATGTTACAGAGAAGTGTACCACTTTCATTATCAGGGGTTTGAAAAGTCCCAGGAAGTAGAAATTAATAATCCAGCTCCTTAGCATAACAACTCAGAAGATCTGAATCCTCAGTATGAGTGTTATGTATTGATGGCTTTCAGGAACAGAAATTATATGTGAAACTTCAGCTTTTTGGGTTTAGCTGTGTAACAGTGACATAGTTCCAACATAATTTTTGTCTACATTGCTATCACCATGTGCGGGGTGAATATGAGTTGGATGAGGGAAGTGACAGATACATTTGAGTAAGGTCGGGGGTGTGAAGTGTGCTAGTCAGTTGGAAGAGGTAATGTGATTTTGAAGTAGAAGTTTGTAGGAAAAGAGATTAAACCAGATTTGTTCAATTTATACCATTCTTCATGATTAAAGGTGCAGAGGTGTTTCACAAAATGTTGCTGTCTTGTTGGGTCATTTTGTTTTTGAATTCATGACATCATTAGTTCAGTTAACACACTGTGTTTATTAAGATGATAAAGTGTCATCATGTTTCAGCTCTCTGTCATAATATTCATATACACAGTAAATATCCAGTCATAAAACAGTGCCTACAGTCTATGAGAAAACAAGGGATCCCAGTGATTCTTTGTATTTTAAGTTTTACACATGAATTATTGAAAATTTATATTACAACAGTTTTTGTTTCTTCTGCATTTTAAACTAGGTAAAATTTATTCAAGTAAAAATCTTAAAATGTCATCAGTTTCTTTGAATATATATTACTTTTATGTCTGGTTGTTTAGCCTGTATGTATGACCACAGCTTGCTAATAATAATTATTTTGTGTAGTATTCTAGCCTATGTAGAAGGTATATGTTTTAATGAACACCATAATATAATTAATAGTTGTTTTTATTTTCTTTCAAAATTTCTAGTTTTTGTAATTCTTGGCTTAATAGTTGTGATTTTTGTCTTTGGTAGGCCTATCAAATTTATAGCATATGGCAGATAAGGGTGTTTGTTATTCCAAGACGTGTGAAAACTGTAAAATCTGGCAAATGAATGAAGTGCAGGACATGGTAATATGAGCCTATTTAAAAGCTGAAATATATAAAAACCATTTTTGGTTTGTTTTATTTGTTGGCATTGTACATGTGTGTGTGTGTGTGTGTGTCAGTATGTGTGTGAACTATTATCATCATCATCATCATCATCAGTAGCAGCAAGCCATTGTCATACATAGAGGTTAAATAAGAATATATAAAAATAATATATACAAGACTGACCAAATTTTGGTTTGGATTAATTTCAAGCAAGTTAAAAGGATTATATACAAACAAGAGTACAGCATACATTTTTAGTACTTTACAGTACAAAGAAACACAGAGTATGCAAGTTTTCTTATGTGTTATAAGACATTATCATTAGCAAATATGTCCTGTATATTTAATGTTCCCTGCATTGGCTTGATGATGGCCTTGATAGGAGGCCAAAACATATAGCCACCTTATTCTTAATAAACAAGCCGTGTCAAATGAAGTACCCTCTAACTGATTTTCAGAATTTATGCACTTAAGTTGCAGAGATCTGTGTTCATTCATACGGCAATTCACGTATGATTTCTCCAAGTATACAGAGCTTCCCCTGCCAGTTTTATCACCAGTACCTATCTGTGATTGCCCCATAGATGTTGCCTGAGCAGCCAACGAATGCATTAGCCTAACCTCTGCCCTTAATCCTGGGTTCTTCGCAAACATAACAATCAGCCAGATTTTAAATCTCTCTTTCAAGGGGGTGGGTAAACTTTTCACTAGGCGATTCTTGAGTGTTTTATAATATGAGGTGACTATACAGATAGATTCACTGGTTTGCTGTTGTCATTATGAGACACAAATCCATTCAGATGCTGCTTGAAACTCTTGGTCCAGCCATATCATGAGGTGGACAAAGGAATTGAACTCTACTTTATCCATGTAACATTTCAGCCATGCCTGTAGACTTTGACAATGCTTGATTCCAACCCCTTCTCAGATAACTGTTAAGTACGCACATATGTATTTGAGAACTAAAACACTATATTCACTCTATTTTGATGCAATGAGTATGAAAACGTATTTTTCGATTCAGTAAAGAAATTCCAATGAATTTTACACGCTTCTGTTTAAATACTTTTACCTCCGAATGTTACCTTTATTTTCAGAAAGCACTTGAGAAGCCACTTTTTTTGCACATGGCCCTAATCCCCATATCTTGAGAATTCGATTTTTGACTGCATAATTGACCTTTTGTGTTCTTGAATGATTTGTAATGAAATTCCACCAGAACAATTTATTTAAGAAAAATACAGACCTATTTGATATTGCTATCAATATTTTTACATTTCAGAAGTGCCTTTATTTTTTACGGTTCTTTAAATTATTTTGTAGCGTGCTACAAACAGCTTAGCCTCTCCATGCCACACACGGAATACAACGCCTGGTCCGCCCTTGTTTCTTATCAAAGCAGCATTCATGAAAGTTCTGCAGTGTATTCTCACTGAATACATTACGTAACGACGCCTACTCCTGTAGGATTATTTGACTACTAAAATGTTCGAATAGGTTACGCACACCTACTGTAACACACATTTCCCGCATAATCACACATTGCAAGAAAGCATCAATCACAGTGATACGTACTTAGTTGAGGGTGAAGTTGGTTTAAGCTGTATTCAACAGATGGCATAAGTGGTGCAACAACTGCCATGCTGGTGGCAGAAGTTCAAAATTAAATCCACTTGTAGCGAGGAAATATGCCATTCTTACTTAAATGTTGGCAAGTATGAATCCTTCATTTTGAAAACGCGGTTTGTTTCATTTCGTAAACATGCGAAGTTACTCGTGTGACATGCGAGTTTTTTTTAAAACCCTGCTATTGGAACATGTGATGTCTTCTTTACGAAGAGAGCATTCCTGAAATGTAAGTAACACGTCTAATAATTACTGTTTCTTATGTTCCATCGCGTGCTGATTAACACCATATATTTACTTCACATTTGAATCCTGCTTTCCTTCCTTACATAGAAACAAGTAGGATTATGATATAATCACGCTGTGTGTGTGTGTGTGTGTGAGACAGAGAGACTAAGTGAGCGAATAAATATGTTGTGTGTGTTTCATATGAATTATTGAAACACCTGACCGATTATCACGAAACGTGATGTGAACGTGACACCAACGGACACCATTCCTGAGTCATACTTTCTAGTGTTAAACAATCAATAATAATAAGAGACAATTAACACTAGTATGATGATGCAAAAAAAATTAGTAGAAAGAAATGAAGGTGAGCTAACCATGTTATGGAATCAACAAGTGCAAACCAGCAGAACCATCCGTAACAGTAAACTGGACAATATAATCAGTGATAATGAAGAAGAAACCCGTATTCTACTAGATGTCGCAATTTCAGAAGACAAGAATATGATCAAGAAAGAAACCGAGAAGATTCTAAGATGTAAAGATCTTACAATAGAAATACAGCGAATGTCGTATGTAAAAAAACGAAATTGATACTACTACTACTACTACTACTACTACTAATAATAATAATAAAGGCAACTGGAACCATCTCAAAATCATCTAGAGAATACCCGAACAACATACCGGAAAAGCACGAAATAAATGAACTACAGCAAACATCCCCACAGGGCACTGCACACATGCTTTGGAAAGTATTAATATAAAAAATCAAAACATTCAGCGTGGGAAGTAGCATTACATGTACTATGAACTGCAACGACAGAATAGCTGCAACTCTATATACTCTAGAAATATGGTTTGTTTCAGGTATTTAATTTTAAAGACCGTGCATAAGGGTTATAAATAATAATAATAATAACAATAATAATAATGTAGTGGTCGCGGGAACTTGTGTGGCTGGGACTACATTTTCGAAAGTTAATTTACTCTCCTGAAATTATGTATTGCAAGAGGTACCGGAGAAGTAGGCAACTTCTCTTAATATAAAACTTTGTAGAACGTAAAATAATAACAGGGCGGCCGAACGGAAATTTTGTAAAGTTTCTGGTTTGATGGTGATAGCAACAAAACATTGGTGTCGCCACACGTCAGGTTTGGAATGCAGATAGATACGTGCTGTGTGATATACGAGTATTATTTCATAAGACAACATTCACAATCGGGTGAGGGTGTGAAACTTTGAAATTGTGTTTTTCCACGTAGAAAATACATACGGAATATGTTTAAGTAGATTTGATATTGATTTGATATTGGAGTATTTTTCGAAAATATGTCGAGAAAATTCAAGTTTCAACAAAATCTGACAAGAATAACGGGTATTTTACGTGAAGATCTACACACAATTATAATATCTCGCTCAAGTCTTCTTATAATGATAAGTGTTTCAGAGAAAAGTTGTAGAGGAAATCAAAATTCAATTTATGTTCAATAGTTTTTTCGAAAAGTCGTGCCACTTATGAGATAATTTGGGAAAATGTGTAGAGGCCAGACAAGCCACAGATTACAGAGTAATATGGCGCATGCGCTTTGCGCGCTGGATAACTAAGGCTACACACACCCACTTGGAATATGTAATACTTATTGCTTTTCCACGGTAACCATCGTTTCGAGAAAGCACCTCAATCGTACGTTTATATCTACTGTGCCTGTTTGGTTTCTTTTGTCTGAGAGATAATGCAATTTACCAGTGTGTCACAAAATCGGCGGGACTACTTTTTTCTTCATGTGCCCAAGAAGTTCTGCACGAATGCATAATTACTGGATTTAAGATTTGATAGCGGAGTGTGAAGTTAATTTTACAACATAGTAAAATTATGTATGTATGTATGTAACTGATTTTATTTTTAACGTCTTTGAATAATACACCAATTGTTGCCATAAATCAATAGGAAGTAATGTTTAGATACACAGCTTGTCTGTTTACTATTTCTAATTGACAGTAATATAATGTTGTATGTGGTTTTGTATGAGTGTGAAACGTGGTCTCCTATATTGAAGGAGGAAAGTAGGTTGAGAGTGTGCAAGAATAAAGCGCTGAGGTAGGTATTTGGGCCTAAGAGGGGCGAGGTAAGAGGGGACTTAAAGAACTTGCGTACTGAGGAGCTTCATGATCTGCGCTCACGAAATATTATTCAGATAATCAGCTCAAGAAGAATAGGGCGGGCAGGGTATGTATCACTTATAGGGGGACAAGAGACGTGCATGCAGGGTTTTAGTGGGGAAACCTGTGGGAAAGAAACAACTTGGAAGGCCTAGGAGCAGGTGAGAAAATAATATGAAAAATGGCTATTCAAGAATAAGGTTGAAGGGTATGGACTGGAGTGATATGGCGCTTGACAGGTGCAAGCGGCAGACCCTTGTTAGTGAGCTTTCGGGTTCCATAAAATGCGGGAAATTTCTTGACTAGCCGAGGAAATATTAGCTTCTGGACTCTGCTTCATGGAGTTATTCATTCTTGTATTCATTTATTGAGTCCTTCAGATATTTAGACATAATATCGATTTCTCATTGGGTTTCAGGAATGTGGATAAGTTGTTTTATTCAGCATTTTAAACGTCTTGAAGTTTTAGGTCGTGTTTATAAAGGTCACTCTGTCTTGGGTGTGACACAGTGCAGTGCGCCAAATAGGCCTAAGAACCGACGTTTCTAAAGAACAAGTTGCCTTCATTTTCGGAGTGTAATATATATATATATATATATATATATGTGTGTGTGTGTGTGTGTGTGTGTCTATTTATGGGACCATACTGAATCATATACTAGAAGAGAGTCAACCCCTATTTTAACGTGTGTTTCTTCCAAGGTTCGGGAACGTTAAACTCAGAAAATAAATATTCGTTACTGAGCTTCTTCCTTTAATTCACCATCTAATTTTCCTCCGACCCGTTCTAACACATTTCACCCTTTATTACCTGATGCCGTTCTCCAATTTTTCATCCTGCTTCCATAAATCTGAATTCATTGCACATTTGTGTGTGACTTAAATTAAGTTTATTGGCTTAACTAAAGTTACACAGTTTCCCTTTTGTGTGGCTACTCTTCTCCATCCCTCCTTTCCTCATTTCATCTCTCCGAAGTTCTTAACAATTTATTGTGAAATGTTTGCATTGCGTATTCTTCATTTTCCTCTCTCCATATAACAGTGAGAGGCCTTGTATTAAAATCATGCATGACAGTTTATACATGCAGGACGTTTTCGTTACGTCATTTCATAATCTTAGACTGGGACATCCCGTTATATATACAAAATGAGGATCAAATAAAATTGTGTATTAGTGTAACAAGCACTCTATTGCAGTATGTCGAAAATTGTTGGCTGACTTATTTCGGCTTAAATGTTAAACGTCGTCAAGTCAGTTATAAGAATTATGTGTGGAGGAAATATCACGATGAGATTATTGTACAAGTGAAGGTGATGAGATCCGAATTCATATTGAATTCAGTGTGTTATATTCTAACATAGGAAAACTTGCTTTCAAACTGGTTTCATATGCCCATTAAATCTATTGAAATATTTATGAAATTTGGTTTTCTTTTGAGTAGGCCTATAATGGTGAATTAACTGTTGTGGTGTTTTCATATGTACACATTTTTGTGCCGAATTGTCAGATCTGATTAAAATGTATGTTTGGATAATATTATTGCAAGACTTTTATCTTGCTTCACTTAGTGACTGGGTGATAGGGAAGTGCATGCGTCAGGGTTATGGGGAAGTCCCGCTTGTCAGCCAAACATATTAAAAATAATCACGAATAAGTCACATAAAAAAGAGGCTAAGGCGTACTTCAGATTGCTTCTTAAGTGCAGAGGTGACGTACATATTTGAAGCAATAAACAAACATTAAGTAAGCGTTTTACGCGCCCTATACTTAAAACACAGAAAACAACACGCCTTTGTTTCTGAAACTTTATTTAAATTCGAACTTCCTCAACGTGTTTATACATTCTTGCGCACAGTTTCCTCTATCACAGTGGTGTACAACCTAAGATTCGCAAAACCAAGCAGGACAGTCATTTCTGTCAGAGATTATATTTCTCATCATTTTCACAAATGCCGAAGGAGAGTATCAAACTCGAGTATTCAGGTTCTTGCCAACATTTCGTGACAAAGAACAAAGTCATTAAGTTGCATGTACACAGCATCAGGTTTAGTTTCGATCCACACAGCAAAGTCCTCTTTGTTGTGGTTCACTTTACAACGCTGATATAGTCAGACTATGAACGTAGCGTCGTTGGATACGGGACTGGTGAGCCATTGCTCCGATTGTGATAGCGTCTTTTCCACTGAAAGATATTTCGCAAAGGGGTTCGCCAGAAATGTTACACTACGCCTAAGGTGCATTTTATAACTTACATTAGTGACCTTTAAACTTGTATTTATGTATTCTGATGTGACACGTATATAAAGAGGTAAGAAAGAAACCACCGATCGCAACTCAAATTTGTAGTTAAATCTTATTTAATATCAAACTACAACATGTTTCGGCCTTACAAAGCCATCGTTAGGTATCACAATGATAAAATACCTTGAAAAAATTATATACAACCACAATATTTAGTGATTGTATATAATTTTCTCAAAGTGTTTTGTAACTGTTATACCTGACGATGGCCTTGGAAGGCCGAAACATGTTGTATTTTGATATTAACTAACTAAAAATTTGAGTTGGAATCGACGATTCACTTGTTATTTCTTTATAAATGTACCTTTATTGATACTTGGTGTAACCCCCACATTCCCCTCTACAAAGAAGATGGACCTAAGTGCTTCTCCATCCGCGGAGTCATTGCACCCAGATGATGTGTCCTGTTTTGCTTCTAGGCCTAACGAGAAACATAAAATATGGAAGAGTTTACCAACTTAACAATAATATTGGTGGGAATTTTATTGCGATTCTGGGAACTTGCAGAGTGAAGAAGCCATTTTAAGGGCGCCTCGTGGTAGGTCCGACTTGGAAACACTAACATTTGGTAAAAAGAAATCGTAAAAATTTTAACAGACGTCATTGGTGTCGTAACGACGGCGTAAACCAGCTTTAGAATCTTCAATTTTATGTATGAAAAAAAAATCCATTAAAAGAAGGGTGTCTGCTGCGACGCAGTTTACTCATGTGCCTCCATTTTGTTGGTCCTTTGCACAGTTCAGAGAATGACTGTGCCCATTATTCCTTATGCGGGGAGTGTTTTCACGAATGACTTTACAAAACCATAAGATTATTGCATGACTAATTTTCTGATACACCGCATGATATTACTTGAGTGACAGTTCGTCTAGTTTGGATACTCATGTGGTAAAGGTATAGGATGGAGCCGTATTTTATGGAACTCAATAGTTCCATTATACTCGCGTATCGCTCATTTGCGACAGGAGTGTCACAACTCAAAATTTGGCATTTTTGAGTTATTGGTATAGAAAGGAGCGTCTGCAGATGCACTTTTAACAGGTATAGTGCCATAACGCAGTTCGCAAAACTCGCCGCTGGAGAGGAGTTGTGACGTCGTCGCACTTATAGAAAATTATAGCACTTCAAATCCCTTAAAAGTTTCCCCCCCAAAAATAACATATTTAGAGTTGTGACACTCTTGTTGCAAATGAACGACATGTACTCAATATCACAATTCTACCATCTCTTAAACGACGTAATCCAAAGTGTAATTTCCCACCTATCCAGTTTAAGAGGGTGTTTCGGAGAGTACATAGAAAACGGAAGAAGAGGTTGGAGAAAACTCCATAGTAGGAAGCTTCATTACTCTTACTCTGTGCCGGATATTGTGAGGAAGATTAGAGTAGAACGAGAATAGCTGGGCATGTAGCACGATACATACTACGTTTTTTCTTATGTTTATTGGACCGTGCATCATCTTGATAGTTGAATAAAGAGCCCAACTTGATGTCACTTGCTTTTTTATTTCATTATTTAATGCTCAACATGTTTCGGATGTTAATACATACATCCTCAGGAGCT
>Ga0136643_10008363_pt1 | contig 15118 bp, 17 predicted proteins | sample TergutLab28metaG_FD_96883 | JGI IMG/M metagenome (GOLD analysis project Ga0136643, IMG submission 96883) | Labiotermes labralis P1 segment gut microbial communities from Petit-Saut dam, French Guiana - Lab288 P1 (version 3) (version 3) | ecosystem: Host-associated > Arthropoda: Insects >... | reverse complement strand
GCTTTGCATGATATTTTGTAATTAATTAATTGTATTGAATTGTACTGTTGTATCTAATGTACTTATGACAGCTTCCATATCTGTAAGATTTCAAGGAAGGTTAATAAAATGAATGAATGAATGCAAATAAACAGAAAACGACCTCAGAAGAGTACTCTTTTCCCTTCAGTGAAGGAGAGTACATGAAGTCTTTACTTGGACACGCGTATTCTTGACTATTAACTGTCATGAAATGTTTATTTCAGGAGACACACTTATCATATTATGTGTGCAGTCACTGTGCCTTTTGAACATACAACAAATGTGACAATCTTGTACCAATAACCATTAGTTCTACCAAAGATTTTATAATGAGAATAATTACATTTAATACTAGAAAATAATATCTTGAATGATGAAACAAAGCAGTAATGTTGTGAGAGTGGTAATGAGCAGAGCTGCAAGCAGACAATGTTACTGACAGCTAAAATCCTTTACCACTGCCATTTCATACGCATTAGACAGAAGTCAAAGCACAAAGCTGCCAAAAAAATAAAGCATGCATTAACAGAAGTAATCAGGAATGATGGGTACTGGGAGATTACTCATTCAATCATGTTCCATTTACAATTATGTAATATGTATACATATGCATGTACACACACGCACACACACTTCACATCTTTGAACAGCCATTAGTTCTTTCTACTGTAAGAAATTATGTGAATCACAGTAACAAAATATACTAAATAAAAACAATAAATTGAGGAAGTAATCAATCTGCAATTAAGCTGGTTAGGTCACCTGGAAAGGAAGAGGATAGGATGCCCAAAAAGATTTTCATTCAAGAACTGGAAGGGACAAGAAGAAGGGGAAGACCCAGTAAAAGATGGAAAGAGGAAGCAGAAAGAGATCTTCAAGTGATGGGAGTGAGAAAATGGACAGAGTTGGTGGCAGATAGGAAAAAATGGAAGGACATTGTTCGACAGGTCAAAGCCCACAGTTGGCTGTAGTGCCAATGGAGGGGAAGGAGGAAGAGGAAGAAGAAGAGGAGGAGGAAGAGGAAGAAGAAGATGAAGAAGAAGAAGAGGAGGAAGAAGGAGAAAGGAAGAGGAAGAAGAAGAAAAGAAGAAGACGAATCAATCTGCATTAACTAATGGGGTTTATATCTTAAGGAGAATGTGTCATTGGAATAAGTACAGTTATTCTTAAAATGGCAGACTGGTAATTTAACTGCACTCACACTGAAGAGGAAGTCAGCAGCCTTGGAGCCTCCTTGATGGAGTCTGTGGATGTAATCACCACATGTAAGTGTACCTGTGACCACCCTTCGGACAACATTCAATGTCTGAACTTGCAGCAGCAGGTCTCGAGCAACAGTAAATTTGCCACTGGACATTGCACCTTGGATATCTAGTTCCAGAGTATCTCGATAAACCTGCGGAATTTCCCGATGTAAATTGTCTGTTTGCAGGATGGATACCACACCCTGGAGTGAAAAAAATTTCAAGAGCATCATAACCATAATTTGGATCTTATCCTCAGTGAGACTGGGGTACATGGTGGTGCAGTTGGTTTAGGCACTACCCTATAAGCTGGAAGATCACGGGTTCGATTCCCAGTGGGGTCAATATTTCATCAACTTAATCCCTCCGACTACACAATGGTCCTGGGGTCAATTCAGCCTCTAAAAGAAATGAGTACAAAGGGTATCTCCTGGGAGGTAAAGGTGGCCGGTGCATAGGGCTGATTACCCTGCCACCTTCATGTGCTGACTGTTTAGAAATTCTGGGAACCCCGGTCTACTGGGGCCCTAAGGGCCTGTCCAAGCTTGTACAGGGATTGCTTTACCTCAGTGAGATTATGTATGTGTAGCACAACCATGCTCACAGAAATGTGCCACATTTAAAGGAACACTGGTATAACATACATGGTAAATAAAATTCAAAATTTCATGTTTTGTAAATACCATTTAAAAATCATAGCACCAAATTTTTCACTTAAATGTAAACTAATTTGCCTGCAGGTAGGCTACATAAATCAGGTTTCACTATTCTATTAAACTATGTTCTTGTCTGGAAACAAGACTGCCCTCAACCCACCCTCCAATGACAAGGCCACTACAATGAATTAAATTAAATAAAAACAAATCTTCAGTTCTCATACAATATAAATAAACTTATTCTACTGATATAGTGCAAAGATTTAGGGCAATATCTGAAAAACAATTATGAAAAAACAGAGCCAAATACCCTATTCACTGAATAAAACAGGCTTGCAAAAAGCACCATATGCATGAAAAACAAAACCCAAATATAACTTTTACTTTGGTTACAAAAATAAAAATTTACTACAACTGAAATGAAATCCGCATGCATAAAACACATTCGTCACCACTGAAAGTATAGATTTTCACCACTAACACAAGGAGGCAGTTGCATGTATTAAACAATAATTATGGATATACAGAGCATCAATCTAATTAACACTACCACTTACATAAATGTACTAATAATCTAACCAATGTTGGCACTACAAAAGCTAACAACTTCATACACTAGTGCTGTTTGGTAAAATGTTACATGAAAGAACGTAATGCACAGACACAGCAGTGTACTTACAGTGTACTGATCCCTGATTGCTCGATGTAGCTGATATGTCAAGTTGTGTGGTGATACAGCTGGTGAAGTAATATCACAAGCCTCGCTGTAGCCTTTCAAGTCCTCAAATGTTACCGTACAATATACACTCACTTCACTGTCCAGCTGCTGTCGGAATTCTGCAGCCTTACAAAATAGCTGGCCTGCCACGGAGTATTCCTCACGAAAGAAATGGAAGCTTGCCAGGTCGAAGTACAGCTGAAACATACATTAACATACAAAATATTTTTATAATAATTAACAAATTAAGTTAAAAAGGCCATCTTGCAGCAAAATGCCTACATGTTGTCATTTGTGAGATGTGAGTTTCGCACAGCAGTGTTAATGAAGATACACGTGTTCTGGGATATGATGTCACGTTAAATGGTAAATACTTACTGATGTTTCAGAGAAGCTTGCTGCCTTCATCTGCAGGGTTGGCAACTATTTACAAAACAACGTAACATCATATCCTGTAAAGCCAGTTGTAACCCAAAATGGCAGCACATAAAAAACCATTTCCACACACAAATAATGTGTGTCCTGACACAGCATTTCCACATACTCCTGCAACATGATGCTTATATCATGTGACATAACATTGTTAGAGAGCTTGCATAGCATAGTCAGTATACTTTACTAGGCTAGAGGCTTGCCGATCCAGGATTCATATCCTGGCAGACAGCAAGATATTTCTTACTTCTCCAAAACATTCACATTAGCTATGGAGCCCAACCAGCCTACTATTCAATAGATAAAAGGGTTCTTCCCTAGGGCAGAGTGGCCAGAGCATGAAGTTAACCACTCACTTCCATCTAGCATAACGATCAAGAATGAGTAGAGCTATACACCTCCTCCATTTGCCTTCATGGCATGGATGGGGACAACTGTACCTTTAACAAAATCTGTTTACCAGTACGTGCATTATAAAGTGCAGCTTCTTCTATTGACATACGTGCTAAAGAATGCACGCAGTTTTCCAAATGTTACATTTAAATCAGTCACACTTCATACTTTACGGAAGGAACGTGCAGTGTACACATAACAGACTCACTAACCTGACATAAAAATTCCACAGATGATATATGGACACTTTTATCCCAGTTCTGCCGTACATCAGAGCTGTCTTCTGTCAGCATCACAAATGTGTCAAACATTGGAACTGTTGGTACCGCAGTTCCAGCTACTATACGACTCAGAACTGCAATGCTACTATCCACCTGACTGTCCAAACCTCGAATAAGATCTTCACTTACATTTGTAGGAACATATGTAGGATCTTGGAGTCCTGGTCTGAAAGATTAAACAGAGATCATAATATTCAGAAGTTCTTAGTAATTAGGTAACTGACATAAGACAGACTTGTGTATTCAGTAACACAGGTCTATATTGCACAGGTGTGTTATTGCGTATTTTTTTACTGACACTGTTGTTACTGTTTAAAAGCAGTTAGGTGAGTGGGCTGAAAGAAATCACTGGTTTTTGTCTGTTTGTTTACCATTCAATTTGGAGTCCAAATAATGCAACACGATAACATGGAGCCTATTTCCAAAATACAAGTTCAATAATTAGCTTTTATATATATATGAAAGTCCACCAGATGTCACAGTGAGCACTTGGCACTACACCTTCATACTCAAGAGGTTTTAAGTTCTGGTGCAATTCAATAAACTAGGCCCTGATCACTTTCTTCCATGCCCTTTACAGTTCATAATTAACTAACTATTCTGTCAACATGGCAATATACAATTTAACTAATCCCACATGGCAGCATCCTTCATGTGAAGCAGAGTTACGCAAGAAATTTCCCACATTTTATGGAACCTGAAGGTTCATCACCGTGTTCACAAGAGGCCACCAACTGTCTCTATCCTCTGCCAAATCAATCCAGTCCATGATCCCCCCTCCATTCCATTTACATAATCTTAGCAATTAAAATGTAACATTTATGAACAAACTACTGTGAAAGCTTCTGGAGGTTCAGCCATAAATTACTGGTGTCATGTTACTTTTATATAAACACACACATATACAAGTACAAACACAGAATCCTTGGTTATGACAGAGGGTTCTCAACCAGGATTCAGACAAATTTAAGTCCTGAATGTAAGTCAGGCACATTATTTTAAATATACACAGACTAAATGAATGTAACTCACACAGGTATATATGGCTGGCGGGTCTGTTTCATAGCGAGGCGGCTGTACATAACAGCTCGGAGAACCCATCGATGGTACAGAGTTATAGCAAAAAGAACATGACCAGGACAAGAATCTAAATCCATCTCCCAGTGTGTCTCCACATCAATATCTTTTTCCAATGTTAGATATAACAAATCCTGCAGAAGTGTCAGCTGCATTGGTAAAGGTAACCTTCAAAATAAGTAAACATTTCAGATATTTAATTTCCATAAAATTATGATGTTTGTATATAACATTAAACGATATTTGATTCTTGGACTGTCTATAATCAGGTGTTTGAAATCTAATAAAAGTAATACACATAAAACTAATAGTAAATAAAACACCACTTCTCAGGGACATGACTGTCCAAACATTCAGGCTAAAATAATAGTAGTAGTAGTAGTAGTAATAATAATAATAATAATAAGACTAATCCTCAATCCAAGGAGTCCTAACAAACATACGTAAATTAAATTCATAAACCCAGAATACAGAAGACTTTGGCCTGTTTTAACATACAGAAAGAAGGTGGTTGTTAACAATCACTGCAATCAGCTAGTCATCTAACTGGACACCATTTTTGAAGAACTGAAATGTGAAGAGGAACTGTAGCATTCAGGCAACCATCCTCTACATTTTAATCTGGGGAGGAGGAGCATGTCCAAACGGCATAACCTTAGTTAGGAGTCAAACATAAATAAGTAATTTTTCAAGTACTGTCTTATCATTTAGACAATGATCACCTTTAAGTAATATAGCAGTATTCAACAAATTTACAAGATACTAACATAAAATTGGCCTGATGGGAGCCATATCACTGAAATTAGATATAACTACAATTTTCAATGTGGATCCAGTCCTGAAGCAGAAAGTTTTATGGAAATCTAAATACCCAAGAACACAATGCCAAACATTTTCCATTATTTGATACTGTTACCTTCTTTCCAAAACAGTTAGATTCCATTTCAGGAAAGCTGCAACTTTCAGGGCCAATATTTTCAGAGCTAAATATTTGTAATTTCTTTTACTTCCAGAAATCTCATTCTTGCTGTTTTCTGGTGATTCATTCTCATTTTGTTTTGAATCTGCTTCCTTTGTACATGGGGCAATAGCGAGGAACTTTACAATCAGATCTGTGGGTGATGGATCTGCAAGCGAGTATTTCACAGTCAATTTTTTCCAGCATGATTGCATAATTCAATGATAAAAAACTACAAAAGATATGATGTAACTACTGGTGTCAACACAATGCTACAAACTGCATTTCTAATAAGGAAGCACTGGCTGAACACTTTTTGAAATCAATGAAACCAATATACGCTACTGCCTTTTCACTAACTTAAAGTCATGTATGTACATTTTGGTTCTAGCTGGTTTAATTGCCAACCGAGGCCATGCCATGGCTTACATGGTTGGTCAAGAGCCTCTCACCACAAGAACTGGGTTCATTCCCAGAGCAATCAATGTGGTATTTGTGGTGGACAAAGTTGCAGTGAGACAGGTTATTCTCTAAATACTTTGGTCTTCACCTGTCCATGTCATTCCACTAACATCCTACATTCATTCAATTCTCCATCTGTCACTGATACTACATAATATCAGCAGCTAGCAGTATCATTACATAATGCTTTAAAAATTACGTTACATTTGTCTGCCATGTAAAGCTAGGCTCCTTACATGGGTACATGCACGGATACCATTCCACTAGACTTCAACTACAGCTTTCACAAACAAGAATCACAAAAAGTATAGACACCTACAAATAAAAGCCACGTATTTTATAAATTAAATGCAGCACAGAACTGGTTAATAGAAGTTATCTGTCCAGAATATAATATAAACTCATAACCCAGTTTCTAGTTTATAAAATCCCTTATTTAGATAAAGCAGCATACCAAAGTGCTGGAACCGGGAGAGCATAGTCAGTATAGTGATTTAGCTACCGGCTGGGCGTATCGGGGTTCGAGTCCCAGCAGATGTAAGGGAGTTTTCTCGAAATGTCTAGAACGGATCCGGGGCCCACCAAGCCCCCTACTTAAAGCATACGAAGCGCTCTTTCCCGGAGTGGAAAGCGGTCGGGGCGCAAGGGTAACCGCTCACCTCCATCTAGTGCCGAAGTTAAGAATTACTGGCGCTATACTTCCACTCCCTTACATACCTTCATGACATGTATAAGGAAATTTAACCTTTAGGTGTTTTACCAAAGTACCATAAAGTAGCTAAGTTTGTGAATTACGATCTCTGTAATACTTTAGTAAACAAAATCCTAACCTCACTTGGTTACCAATGTAACTGTAACGATACCTGGCGTTTCCTCGTGTAAATGATTTTCTAGTAAGCTTGGATCCAACAAAAACTCAAACCACAGCACAGCATTATGAGAGGGCCGTGCCGTCCCAGATCTCAGTAAGTCTACATCCATTATTATGATGTTATTGCCACACCACCATCCACCAACGTAAGATTAACCACACTTCACACATTAATTACATAGTCCACATTTTACCGCTTGGTAGAAACAAGTGACAAATGCTAACGCGCAAACACCGTTCCCTACTCATTATCATTGTGGCTGTAAGTGGGTTGCGTTGTTATTTTTATCAGTAGTCGAATAAAAACCGGCAATGAAGAAGTAATGTTTTGTTTAGAAAACAAAACAATAAATTTTAACAGCAAAAGAATTATTCTTGTTTTACTTTCCAGTACCCACTCGTTTTACACAACTTTATTGAATTTTTGTGTTTGCGGATATTTGTACCACGGCACGCTGCCAAAAGCGACAACATTAGTTTCGATACTTATGTTGCTACTGCCACGTGGCTTAAAATTTGGGTCAGTGAAGTCAGGGTGGCTTGCAATTAGTTGGCCATTGAGCTGGGAAATACAAAATTAATAATACCACATTGTAGCGATATGCTGTTATATTCCTGACAAACTTATAATATCTATGAATGTAATACGCAATGCATACAGTTTTTGTGGCGAAATACACTTTGAAGAAAGAGAAGAAGACGGAAGGATAGCAGTTACCCAGATTATAAAGCAAAAAGTCTTAAGGATGGGAGGCGGGTGGAATTCGCTCTGGAGCTTGCTCAATAAAGGGGCTTTGTTTTAGGCGTTTAAGTTCTGGCTTCTGCTGTTAAGAATGTTACTGAGGCGCTTAACAGTGAGCTGTGTGGAGAAACTGAGGTACAACACAAGAGTGTACGTTATGTTACGTCATGCATAAAATCAGTACCATTTTTACTTTTTGTGATAGAAACACAGCCCATAAAAGTAATTGATTTGGTATGTAAGGTGATAATGTAAAGGGATCATTAAACATTATCATCCATACATACATTATGTATTGACAAGATTATATTACGTTCTGACAGCAAAATATAATCTTACACATGTGAAGGCTTGACCTACTGTACACTGTACAGATTATGGACTAACCCTACTATGTATGCCTGGACATTTCTCAGAATGTATGCATGAGTATGCAAATTGTCCAGCATGTGTACATGTAAAGGGTGGGCTGCAACCTGCCCTGAAGTGAAACAAAAAAAAAATCTGTAGACATGAAGATGATGAGCGTTTTACATGACTTACCCTTCAGCCAAATTCAGCCATTCAAACTGGCTGATAACTAATACATTGGAATTGTAAAAAAAACTGAAATAAGAAACTTAGGAAGTCTCAGATGAACTTAAATCACAATTAAACCTTGTGATTTAAATCAGGTGAGTAAAGGAACATGTAGTTATATGTATATAAATGCAGTTTCAAAAGATGCTATGTTACAGTTACACTTATGGCATGATTTTTATAAAGTAGTTATTAAAATCAAACATAAATTATATGTCCTCAAGGTCCACTAAGTACATGTTGATGTCTCTTCATGTAACACTTACTGGTGAATGCCTTTTTACAAGCAGCACAGTGAAATGGATGCTCCCTGCTGTGTATGATTCTATGAAGCTTCAAATTACCCTTCCTATTAAAAGACTTACTACACACATCACAGTGATACAAACGCTCAGCACTATGTAGGTTTTTATGTCTTAAGGTCACACTTACTACTGAATGACTTATTACACGCATCACCGGAAAAAGGGCGCTGCCCACTATGAACTAATTGATGTTTCTTCATATTACCTTTAGTGCTGAATGACTTATTACATACATCACAGTTATATGGACATTCCCCACTGTGTATGTGTAAATGTGTCAACAGAACACTCTTACTACCGAATGGCATACTGCACACATCACAGTGACATGGACATGCACATTACAGCAATATGGATGCTCCCCACTGTGTATATATTGATGTGTCATCACAATGCTCTTCCTACTGAATGACTTATTACACATGTTACAGCAAAATTGACGCTCACCACTTTGTATTAACCGATGTTTCTTATGATTGCTTTTATTATTGAATGACCTGTTACACACATCACAGCGATATGGATGCTGCCCATTATGAATCTGTTGGTGTGTCTTCAGAACACTCCTACTATTGAACGACACATTACAGGAAAATGGGCACTCCCCGGTATGAATTATCAGATGTTTCTTGAGATTACTTTTATGATTGAATGACCTGTTACATACACCACATTCATATGCATGCTCTCCACTGTGTATTCATTGATGTGCCTTCAGAACACTCTTATTACTGAATGATTTATTACACATATCACAGTTATGTAAGTGCTTTGTACTTGGAATGCACTCATGACGATTCAGCACCAATTCATGAACAAATGCTTCATGAAACACATCATGGTCCTCATAGTGTGCGAATTGATGTTCCTCCACAGAACACTGATCGAGAATTAAGAAAAATATTACATAAATTTCAAACAAGGACAATGAGTCTGAAAACAAGATAAAAATGAAATGATACAGTGACTACTGCATTATAAGGTATGTGTGCATATCAATGTATGGAAGAGAGACATGGGCAGGTATGCTATAAGTCCAACAGCAGCTGAGATGAGAGTTTCAAATACACATGGCAAAAACCACAACAGAGAGCAGTATGAACAAGAGAGAGAATTTAAATGTGTATACATTGGAACATAAATCAGTACACAACAGACTATCATGGTATGGGTCCATTTTAAGAATAAGGAAGACAGAGTCAAAATTAAGGTTTTGAAAATGATAATGACACGAAAACCTGAGGGATGATGGTAGTGGATCCATAAATGATTGAAATTTCAAAGACTATTCAGGCATGTGTAACAGGCTGCATGTACTCCATATGCACATGCTTATACAAGAGGCCTAACTTAGTAGAAGAGTTAAAGGAGGGGTAAGTTACACCAGATGAGAAGTATTAATGCTCTTACAAGGCTAGAACTGTATACCCCTTGGTGAGGTCACACAGATAAGTATCACACTACAGTCTATATCCCAGGGAAAATACACCATGATGGGGAGGTATATAATTACCAGTGCTGCTAAACTGTGGTAACTTAGTGTCACATACAAAACCAGCAGTTGTGAGGTAAGCAAACTCAAAATGCTGGCCAATTCAAGTCCAGTGATAAGGGCTGTTTGCAATGGGCCCAGGAGAGTATGATCCCCATCCTTCCTCCTCATCTGAAGTTGGAGGAAGCACGCAGTGGCACAGTAGGTTGAGGCAGTGCCCTACAAGCCAGAAAGTCACAGGTTCGATTCCCGATGGTGTCATGGGAATTTTTCATTGACATAATCCTTCCGGCCACATTATGGCCATAGGGTTGACCCATCCTCTATAAGAAATGATTACCAGGAATATTTCCTGGGGGGTAAAAGCAGCCGGTGTGTTGGGCTGACAACCCTACCACCCTCATGTGCCAACTGTCTTGAAATCTGAGAGCCTCAACCTCCTGGAACCCTCAGGGCCTGCAATGGGATTGCTTTACCTTTTCTTTTACCTTTCACCTAAAGTTGGACACAGGTCCAGTTTGTGAAAAGTGTCTTATAACAAACCGAGATGACAATGTCCAGAACATCTCTCAAGTTTATTATAAAATTTATACTTTAATGGAATGTTCCATATTCAACCACAACTTTTACAACTGATCTAAAAAATAATGAAAATCATTATGAATGGCAAACAATCAACTGAGGATGGCAGAAAAGCTAACTTCCTAAATATCATGCATATGAAAAATAGTTGAGAAAAAGGACAATGCCCAATATAGTGTGGACTCCCAATCAAACAGCATATACAGGACCAACACAAACAGTGGTTAATTGCATATCCAGTCAATCTCATGAATCTGCTAATAAATAAATCAATCCATTAATACAAACATAAATGCAATACACAGGAAAAAAATCACCAGAGGCATTAACCAAGCATAACAAAATTTTTCTGCTAGACACACACTACTTCCTACATAGTAGCTTCAAAAAGTTCCCAGAATTCGGTGGTATGAAGTTCAGGAATTTACTGGTTTAATTTACAGGAGTTGCTATTGTTGATACAGAAATGTATATTGACATCATTCCTCGCCTTAAGTATGTGGTCAGAAGGAAATGCCCCCCCCCAAAATGGAGAATCAACAGTTGGTTTCTCCTTCATAAAAATGCTCCAGCATACTGATCAGTTTTGGTCAAGGATTCTTAGCAAAGAGCAATGCGACAACACTGGAGCATCCCCAATACTCTCCTGACCTGGGTCCAGCTAATACGTACTTGTTCCCTCCACTGAAATCAGCACTGCAGTGATGGCGCTTATGTGATGCCACTGTCATCATGCAGAACGCAACAAACAGGCTGACAGGGCTGCACAAAATGGCTTCCTGGAATGTTTCCAACACCTATATTGTAGCTGGACACATCAAGTATAATAGATGTTAAGTCATGTCATGGGCCAAGTTGTGACTCTGACCATTTTTTGGTAAAAGTGACGTTAAAGGAAAGACTATCTAATGCACTTAAAAACCAGGGAAGAAAGAGAGAGAGATGTAATATAGACAAACTGAAAAATTAAGATCTTAATTTTTACCAGCAAAAAATAAATGAAATTGGAGGACACAGATGGGATACAAGACGTGCAGATAGAATGGAATAAAATTAAAAAAGTAATACTAGAGGCAGCAAGAGAATCACTTGGTGAGAAGGGAAAAAGAAATGAAGAATGGTTTTACAAAGAATGTAGAATGGCCAAACAAGAAAAGAATAACATGAGGAAAATCATGTTACAGAGGATGACAAGTAGTAGTAAGGAAACTTACCATGAATATAGAAGGAGAGCAAATAAAATATGCCAAGAAAGGAAAAGAGAGATGTTACAGAGACAAATAGAAAGTATAGACGTGGATCAGGAAAGTGCGGATACAAAGAAATACTATAAATCTGTGAATCGGTTCAGGAAAGGATTTCAACCCTGTCTGAACTCTTGTAAAGACAATAGTGGAAAACTAATAGAGGGGGATGAAAAAATACTAGAGCACTGGGTTAGATACTTCAAAACTCAATCTGAAAAAGAATACAGTGAAGAGGAGACTGATGAAGAAGTGTTTCTGACAGAAGAACCACTTGTAAAAGAACCATCCCAGGAAGAGATGGGGAAAGCTACTTGTGATCTCAAAATAAATAAGGCACCCAGAGAGGACGACATTACAGCGGAGCTTATTAAAAACGCAAGCCAAGAATTAAAAAAGAGGCTCCATGCATTCATATGTAATATATGGAGAGTTGAAAAGATGCCAGATGATTGAAAAGTAGGATTGATCGTCCCCTTATTTAAGAAAGGAGACAAAATGAAGTGTGAAAATTATTAAGGAATAACACTACTAAATGTCGCATATAAGACTACCAAGTACCATACTGGAATGGTTGAAAGAATACTCGGAAGAGATTCTGGGAGAGTACCAATGCGGCTTCAGACCACAAAGAACAACAACAGACCAAATATTTGTAGTAAGGCAAATACTGGTTTGTCTGCAACACTGTTCAACCTCGTTCTTCACAAAGCACTGAAAAATCTGGAACAAAGTAACACAAATTTGAACAGACTGACACAAATATGTGGATATGCCAATGATATCTTGGTAACTTCAAGGAGTCTTCCCGCTCTGGAAGCACTGTGGATTGAGATAAGCAGAGAAGCAGGTAGAGTAGGCCTGGCAATAAACCCCAAAAAGACAAAATATGAGATTTTCAATGTCTCCATCCCAAAGATCAGTGAAAGGGGCAACCATAAATGGTGTAACTTATGAAGGAGTAGCCCAGTTCACATACTTGGGTATGCTAAACGATAATGATAATAGCAAAGAAAAAGAAATACAAAGATGTATTTTGGCCGGCAATAGAACTCATTTTGCTGCTATAAGTCTCTTCAGGAGTCAACTTTTATCCAGAGCTACTAAAATTATATTATATAAGACACTAATAAGACCAGTAGTATTGTATGGAGCAGAAGCATGGACATTCATGAAGAAAGAAAAACAAGCTCTGCTAATTTTTGAAAGGAAAATATTTAGAAGAATGGAAAAGTAGGGTGAATCAAGAACTAGAAGGGATGAGGAAAGGAGAAAATATAGTAAAATGGATAAAAGGGCAAAGGATAAGTTGGTTAGGTCACCTGGAGAGAATGGAGGAGGATACGATGCCCCAAAAGATCTTCACTCAAGAATGTTAGCAATTATATTTAGTAGTAGGGGCCAGGATAGCGCAGCCAGTATAGCGACTTGTTACAGGCTGGATGGTCCAGGGATCGAATCCTGGTGGAGGGTGAGATTTTCTGCACCCATCCAGACTGGCCCTGGGGCTACCCAGTCTCCTATACAATGGATACCGGATCTTTCCTGGGGGTAAAGCGGCTGGGGCATGGCACTGACCACCCACCATCTAGCGCCAAGGTTAAAGACAGAGTACAGCTATACCTCTACTCCCCCTATGGGCCTTTGTGGCCTGTTCTAGGGTGAACTTTACCCGTTTACTATTTAAGAGTAAGGTACAGCAGTCCCATTACAGGCCTGGACAGGCCCTGGGGGTTCCAGGAGGTTGAGGCTCCCAGATTTCAAGACAGTTGGCACATAAAGGTGGTAAGGTTGTCAGCCCTATGCACCGGCCGCCTTTATCCCCCAGGAAATATTCCTGAAACTCATTTCTGTTTGAGGCTGAGTCAACCCCAGGGCCATAGTGCGGTCATAAGGATTATGTATTTAGGGGTAGCTTAATTAAATAATGGAAACTAAGAGATAACTCAGGCAAGTCAATGATGGTTATGTCAGTTTCAGCTGTCAGCCCCACTACATATTTAATCAAGGAGTTGCCACCAGCAATGAATACACATTTCATACTAGGTGACATTTTCTTGGTCATGTAGCAACAACCAGATTCTCAATGCCAGACCTACCTTGAGGATTGTGTTGCTTAGGACTTTTATTTGGGAGTGCCAGTACAATGCAGAACTGAGAGCTACAAATAGCATTTCAACATAGACGTAAAGTTACACTTCATGCCCCCCATATTAAATGTATGATCATACAGATCAGTTACTTAACAATTCTACAAAACTGTGTAAGACAGACAATGCATTTAGAGATGTCCACATCTTTCACATCATTCCCTTAAAAAGAACTATGAGTACTCCATGAAATATATACACATACCCGTTAGTTGAAGGTTTCTTTAATGATGCTGTCAGTAACTCAGGCTATACAGTGTAAACTGACAGATCAGCAAGGAAATGAGAGGAAGGAATCATGGGTACATTACAGGCATTATTTAAATAAAGACACGGAGAAAAACTATGTTAAATTGTGTCTTGATAGTTGCTATTCCAGCCCTGCCTCAAAATAAGCACCTCCTACATAAAAGTAGTACAACCTTAGCCAACTTGCTCAGTATACATTCATTTAAAATACCAACAAATGCACCTTGTCTTTAAAATATTGTAAAACCTTATTTGGGTAAAACACTTTAAAAACATTCATAGGTCTCCAACATGTTTCAGTTGCTATTTTCAACCATCATCAGGGAGCCTCAAAGTTCTGCTAAAGTTGCTTATGTGCGTTGTATATATGGTGATAATGGTGTTGTGACAGCATGTCTGTAATTCATAATGACAGAGAAGTTAGTGTCAATATAGAGATTAGCCAACCTAACTAAACTCATGCCATACAGTACACTCGAAGATTCTGATAGACAAGGGGAGGACCGGTTATAACATATCCGGAAACATCAGCCACATAAAACGGTAAGACAAGATACTGTTTCATCCATTATGCTTTTATCAATGACTATAATATAAAACTATTAGACGTTTAGGTGTGTATGCCTAAAAAATATATCGACACTAACTTCTCTGTCATTATG
>Ga0136643_10008360_pt1 | contig 15119 bp, 8 predicted proteins | sample TergutLab28metaG_FD_96883 | JGI IMG/M metagenome (GOLD analysis project Ga0136643, IMG submission 96883) | Labiotermes labralis P1 segment gut microbial communities from Petit-Saut dam, French Guiana - Lab288 P1 (version 3) (version 3) | ecosystem: Host-associated > Arthropoda: Insects >... | reverse complement strand
TCTAGACCTGGAGCCGCTACTTTTTTCATTCAAGTAGCTCCTCAATTGACCTCACGAGGCTCACGAGGCTGAGTGGACCCCGTTCCAGACCCACTGCTACTCAGAAAATCTGGTAGCGCCGGGAATCGAACCCAGGACCTCTGTATCTGTAGCCAGAAACTCTGACCACTAGACCACAGAGGCGGTCATTTAAAAGCAGTATCAGCCTGATATTTATAAAAGTGGGTCTTCTTTTTTCTCAGAACCATACAGATTCTATTTAAAAACAATATCAGCCTGATATTTATAAAAGTGGGCCTTCCTTTTTTCCAAACCGTAGAGACTACCACAAACAAATTATGTGTGAAAACATCCAAGCCTCACTTCCAGCTGCAAACACCTTCCTAACAAACATGGCCAATATACGTATAACCTAACCATTGTTGCAGTGGAAATGTAACAATGCATTATATGTGTTTGTCGTTTAGCAACATGTCACTGTCAGCTAAATAAAAATATTGGATATTACACAACAATGCTTTTACGGCAAATTTATGTCGTTACCAACAATAAAACTTAAGTAGGCCTTCATAAGCATTGCCCGACCTTGGTTGGGTTGAAAGACCATCTGTTTGCTCGTTGCCTTCTTCAGGCGAACAGCTATTGCGCAGTTTCTATTAAACTTTGCCGTAAAAACATTCTACGAGATCAGAAGTAATTAATCAATTATGAAGCAATAAGTACGCAATATTATGTGTAGATTCTTGCCTTAGTTATCCGACAAGAAAATCACGTCCATTCCGCGCCGTATTATATTGTCATCTGTGTGGCTTGTCCGGCTCTACCTTATTTTCCCACACTATCTCATAAAGGGAATGATTTTCGGAAAAATGTTACCCAAAATTCAACGTGCATTTTGGTTTTCTCTACAACGTGTGTTCAGAATATTTGTAATTTTATGAAGAAATTCGGCAAAATGTCATATATTTACGTACGTCTTCGTGTAAAATGCCAGTTATTTTATTGTCAGATTTTTAATAAAACATGAATTTTCTCGACAGATTTTCCAAAAATTCTCGTATATAAAATTTCACGAAAATCCGTCAAGTGGGAGCGGTGTTTTTCCATGCGAACAGACAGACGGACGGAAAAGACAACCGTAATAATCTCTATAATATAAACAGCCAGCTAGATGCAACAATAAAAAAATTTTTGTTGATAATTACGACTTGACTGTGTTTACAGCTTGTGGTATAATGTACCGGCGATATATATATATATATATCGCCGGTACATTATACCACAAGCTGTGAACACAGTCAAGTGCTCCTGAGGATGGGCGAATTTATCGCCCGGAACATGTTGAGTTGATCGTAATTATCAACAAAAATTTTTTTTATTGTTGCATCTAACTGGCTGTTTATATTATTGTATCAGTGATGCACGGTCTCACAAACATCAAATCTAATAATCTCTCTTCGCAATCTCGCGAAAGCGTCTAGAAAAGGACCAAAATATCATACTTTCTTAGGGTATAACTTCTCCTTATCCTCCAGTCTTTTGATTGGTTGGCAGCTTTCCATCTGACACTGTTGCAAGCCGTTCTTTCCATTGCTGTATAGCTGTCAGCTGCTGTGTTTCTGGCGACTTCCTTTAACTACTGCAGTCGAGGTCTTCCCACTGCCTTTTTTCCGGTTATTGCTCCTTCAAGGATGTTTACTACAAACTCGTTAGGCCTAATTGTGTGCCCTATCCATGAGTGGCGTCTATTTTTTAAGATTTTTAAAAGTAATCTTCCTCTTTCGTCCTTTCAGAAACTTCTTTATTCGTTATTCTATCTGTCCATTTACATAGAGACATTTAAACAGCAGAAAATTATGTAGCAGTTATGACATTTTGCAATTCGCCAGGATAGAAACCACAGGCGCAATTATTCAATACAATTTCTTACTCGGTAGAAATTCGACTGTAATCCAATTACATTTTCTCGGTCAGACGGACGCGTCTAGACGTGAAATTTTCCCGACATTTTGGGAATGACCTCCGTACCCATTCGCACGGTGAGCTGACCACCAGCTTCGAGATTTATATTCTAAATTAGTGCCTCCCTGACAGCAGGTCAGAGTGTTAAAGCCAAATTAACCTGCTCGGGTTTTGAACCCCAACAAACTGAGCGGTCCTCCTCTCGTGCTTCTTATCTCTAGTCATAAAATCTTAAAACTATTTTATAGTTTGTTACAACGGCTTATTTTCAAAAAGATCAAAACAGCTTACACAAAAAAAAATTAGTCTGTAACAAAGAATGTAAAACCCCTCACGCAAGATCTAACAATAGATACAAGGATAATATTAAGTTCATCTTACAGAAGAGGCTGCCATGCACATTCTCGATCAGTTTATCGTAGTTTTGGATTTCAGTGAGCATGGTAACGAACATGGTAACGAACATGAAAATGAACATCTGTATTCTAAAAAGGGTAAAGCTTTTAATCAGCCTTATGATAATTTCTCAGTACGAATCCCGTTCTTAGGGATTAGGTAAATTTCTTATGTTTGCATTTTGCGGTACGTTACAAATTGAGGGCCGTATATGATACGCGCCTGTGCCATATTCTTAGACCGTAGTTCCCTACAAATGCGCTCTTCTGCTTTTCATTTCATAATGAATATACAGAATACATTCACGAACTTAAGTCCATAATCCCAAATATCATATACAGGGTTATTCAAAATGATTGTCTGGGTACAATTGTCCAGCCGCAATTCCGCACCAAATTCAGGAAACAACCGCCAACTGACAATTCCATTCGAAGGTGTTATGCACAGTTTCAAGAGACAGGGTGCGTGTTTATCCGGGAACTGAAGGTACGAATCAGAACCACCATTGAAACCATCACCGCTGACATGCTACAAACAGTTTGGAACGAACTCAATTATCGTGTTGATGTTTGTAGAATCACAAATGGTGCACATATAGAGCACCTGTAAGGTATGTAACAAAAACTTAGAGTGTTGTTCTATTAAATAAAAAAAACATATACTGCTATCTCAAGTGTATTGTGTATGACAAGTTGTTAAAACCCGACAATTATTTTGAAAAACACTGCATTTATAAAAAAAAATTAGACTCTAAACCGCCAAGATCTGTGCAGTTGTACAAATGAATTTGGTTTAATATTATCATCAAGTTATATTTCTTTATACATATGTATGATCAGCCCAGGCCCGAGGATTGTATGTATGGTGGTGTATACAGGGTTTCGGTGGGGAAAACTGAGGGAAATAGACCACTTGGCGTAGATGGGAGGATAATATTAAGATGGCTCTTCAGGAAGTGAGATGTGGGGGTATGGACTGGATCGAGGTGGCTCTGGATAGGGACAGTTGGCGGGCACTTGTGAATGCGGTAATTAGCCTTGGAGTTCCATAAAATGAAGGGATTTACTTAACTAGCTGCAAACAGGTTAGCTTGTCAAGAAGGACTGCGCTGCATGCAGTAAGTTAGTAAGTAAGTAAGTAAGTAAGAGAGGACGTTAGAAAGTAAGTAAGTAAGTGAGTGAATAAATATGTAAGTAAGGAAGTAAGTAAGTGAGTGAGTGAGTAAGAGAGTAAGTAAGCAAGTAAGTAAATGAGGGAGTAAATAAGTGAGTGAGTGAGTGAGTGAGTAAGTGGGTGAGTGAGAAAGGAAGCAAGTAAGTGAGTGAGTAAGTAATTAAGTAAGTAATTGAGTAAGTAAGTGAGTAAGTAAGTAAGTAAGTGAGTGAGTGAGTGAGTTAGTGAGTTAGTGAGTGAGTAAGCAAGTAAATAAGTGAGGGAGTAAGTAAGTAAGTGAGTGAGTGAGTGAATGAGTGAGTAAGTAAGTGGGTGAGTGAGAGAGGAAGTAAGTGAGTGAGTAAATAAGAAATTGAGTAAGTAAGTAAGAAAGTAAGTAACAAAGAAAGTAAGTCAGTGAGTGAGTGAGTGAATGAGTGACTGAGTGAGAGAGCGAGTGAGTGTGTGAGTGAGTGAGCGAGTGAGTGTGTGAGGGATTGAGTGAGTGAGAGAGTGAGCGAGTAAGTGAGAGAGTGAGTGAGTAAGTGAGTGAGTAAGTGAGAGAGTAAGCGAGTGTGTAAGTAAGTGAGTTAGTAAGTGAGTAAGTAAGTGAATAAGTAAGAAAATCAGTGAGGAAGTAAGTAATTAATTAAGTAAGTAAGTGAGTAAGTAAGTAAGGTAAGAAGTAAGTAACTGAGTGAGTAATTGAGTGAGTAAGTAAGTAAGTAAGTGAGTGAGTAAGTAAGTAAGTATGCAAGTAAGTGAGCAAGTAAGTAAATAAGTAAGTAAGTGAGTGAGTGAATAAGTAAGTATGTAAGTAAGTAATTAAGTGCGTGAGTGAGTGAGTAAGTAAGTAATTAAGTGAGTAAATAAACAAGTAAGTGAATAAGTAAGTGAGTGAGTGAGTGAGTCAGTCAGTCAGTCAGTCAGTCAGTGAGTAAGTAAGTAAGTAAGTCAGTAAATAAGTCAGTAAGTAAGTCAGTAAGTGAGTGAGTGAGTAAGTAATTAAGTGAGTAAGAAAGTTAGTAAATAAGTGTGTGAGTGAGTGCGTGAGTAAATAAATAATTGAGTAAGTAAGTAAGAACGTAAGTAAGTAAGTGAGTGAGTAAGTAAGTAAGTGAATGTGTGAGTGAGTGAGTGAGTAAGTAAGTGGGTGAGTAAGTAAATATGTTATTAAGCGAGTAAGTAAGTAAGTGGGTGAGTAAGTAAATATGTTATTAAGCGAGTAAGTAAGTTAGTAAGTGAATGAGTGAGTGAGTGAGGGAGTAACTAAGTTAGTTAGTTAGTTAGTTAGTGAGTAAGTAAGTGAGTGAGTAAGTAAGTAGGCAAATAAGTGAGTGAGTAAGTAATTAAGTAAGTACGTAAGTCAGTACTTGAGTGATCAAGTAAGTAAGTGAGTGAGTGCGTGAGTGAGTGAGTAAGCGAGTGAGCAAGTAAATAAGTTAGTGAGTAAGGAAGTAAGTAAGTGAGTGAGTGAGTAAATAACTAAATAAGTGAGTGGGTAATTAATTAAGTAAATAAGTAAGTAAGTGAGTAAGTAAGTAAGTAAGTAAGTAAGTAAGTAGGTAAGTACGTAAGTGAGTGAGTCAGTGAGTGATTCAGTAAGTGAGTGAGTAAGTAAGTAAGTAATTGAGTGAATGAGTAATTAAGTAATTGATTGAGTGAGTAACTAAGTAAATAATTAAGTAAGTAAGTGTGTAAGTAAGTAAGTAAATGGGTGGATAAGTAAGTACATAAGTAAGTAATTGAGTAAGTGAATAATAAATTAGTAAGTGAGTAAGTAATTAAGTAAGTAAGTAAGTGAGTAAGTAAGTAAGTAATTAATTAAGTTAGTTAGTTTGTGAGTAAGTAAGTAAATGAGTGAGTGAGTGAGTAAATAAATAAGTGTGTGAGTGAGTGAGAGAGTAATTAAGTAAGTAAGTAAGTAAGTGCGTAAGTAAGCAAGTAACTAGGTGAGTGAGTAAGTAATTAAGTAAGTAAGTGAGTGAGTGAGTGAGTAAGTAAGTGAGTGAGTGTTTAAGTAATTATGAAAGTGAATGAGTGAGTGAGTGAGCGAGTGAGTGAGCGAGTGAGTGAGCGAGTAAGTAATTAAATAAGTAAGTGAGTGAGTAAGTAAGTAAGAGAGTTAATAAGTAAGTAAATGAGTAAATAAATAATTGAGTGAGTAGGTAAGTATGTGAGTGAGTAAGTAAGTAAATAAGTAAATGAATGAGTAAGTAAATGAGTGAGTGTTTAAGTAAGTATGAAAGTGAATGAGTGAGTGAGTGAGAGAGTGAGTAAGTAAGTAAATAGGTAAGTGAGTGAGTGAGTAAGTAAATAGGTAAGTGAGTGAGTGAGTAAGTAAGTAAGTGAGTTAGTAAGTAAATGAGTAAATACATAATTGAGTGAGTGAGTGAGTAGGTAAGTATGTGAGTGAGTAAGTAAGTAAGTAAATGAATGAGTAAGTAAGTGAGTGAGTAAGTAAGTAAGTAATTAAGTGAGTAAGTAAATAAGTAAGTTAGTTAGTGAGTAAGTAAGTAAATGAGTGAGTGAGTGAGTGAGTAAATAAGTAAGGGAGTGAGTAGGTGAGTGAGTGAGTGAGTGAGTAATTAAGTAAGTTACTGAGTAAGTAATTGAGTGAGTGAGTAAGTAAGTAAGTAAGCAAGTTAGTAGGTGACTGAGTACGTAATTAAGCGAGTGAGTGAGTAATTAAGTAAATAAGTAAGTGAGTCAGTGATAAATTAAGTGGTTGAGTGAGTGAGTGACTGAATAAGTGAGTGAGTGAGTGAGTATGTAAGTAATTAAGTAAGTAATAAATAAGTTAGTGAATGAGGAATTAAGTAAGTGAGTGAGAAAGTAATTAATAAATATGTAAGTGAGTAAGTAAATGAGTAAGTAAGTAAGTAAGTAAGTTAGTTAGTTAGTGAGTGAGTGAGAGAGTAAGTGAGTGAGCGAATAATTGAGTGAGTGAGTGTGTGAATAAGTGAGTAAGGAAGTAAGTAAGTAATTAAGTAAGTGAGTAAATAAGTGTGTGATAAGTAAGTAAATAAGTGAGTAAGTAATAAGTAAGTAAGCAAGTAAGTAAATGAGTAAGTAAGTGAGTAAGTAAGCAAGTAAGTAAGTGACTGAGTAAGTAAGTAATTAAGTCAGTGATTAAATAAGTAAGTAAGTGAGTGAGTGGGTGTGTAAGTAAGTGAGTGAGTGAGTGTGTAAGTAAGTGAGTGAGTGAGTGTGTAAGCAAGTAAGTACGTGAGTAAGTAAGTAAATAAATACTCAAGTGAGTAGATCATTAAAAACGAATGACTTTGAAATGATACAAGAATAATTTAATGTATTTCTACCCCTACCTCTCTCTCCCTCTCTCTCTCCGTCTATACAATTCCACACCCTTCACCCCTTCCTTTCTTTTAAAACCTTTCTTCAGTTCCACTCTTCCTCGTCCTTCCCCAACCTCTCTTCTCCCTCCATGTCGGTCACACCACTGTGCTAAATTCAGACAACCGTGACAATTTGTACCGCCTTCTTTGAATCCATTTCCCTTTATTTAACAAAGTCATATCAACTGAAACACTTCGTACGCGTATAGCAAAGTGTTCTGGGACATGATACCTCGCCACATGGCAGTATTCTCCAATATTTCCTTCTTCACGATACTCTACAGCCCGTGCCCTTTAACCTGTCGACACTGTGTCTTCATCAGTGGTTCGAGAACCTCAAATTAATTAAGCTGCAATTTCTAATTGACAACCCCACAACTTCCAGGAAGAAATTAAGAGCAGACTGAAGTCAGGGAATTCTTCTTATTATTCGGTGCAGAATCTTTTGTCTTCCAGTTTGCTATCCAAAAATTTAAAGATTAAGACATACAGAACTCTAATTCTGCCTGTTTTTTGTATGGGTGTGAAACTTGGTCGCTGATATTGAAGGAGGAACGTAGGGTGAGGGTGTTTGCGAATAAGGTGCTGAGGAGAATATTTGGGCCTAAGAAAGACGAGGTAACAGGGGGTTGAAGAAAACTAGATAATGAGGAACTTAATGATCTGTACTGCTCACCCAATATTGTGCGAGTGATAAAATCAAGAAGAAATAGATGGGCAGGGCATGTAGCAAGTATGGGGAGAGGAGAGGCGTGTACAGGATTTTGGTGGGAAAACCTGAGGGAAAGAGACCACTTGGGAGACCCAGGCGTAGATGGGAGTAAAATATTAAGATGGATCTTCAGGAAGTAAGTAAGTAATTAGCCCCACGACTCCTGCCCTGCAGTAACACTAACAATGTAATTGCACACAGGAAAGTTAGTCAAATCATAATTTTCCGTAAGGAATGGACGAAACAAAATAAAATATCTGGAACGTCCGAAAAACGAAAAGAATCCGGGATATTATCTACCTCTTTGAGAAATTTTGTTACTGGGAACAGAACAGAACCACAATAAGAACTAAATTGTAGATAAAAAAAAAATAATATCTTAAGAGGCACACTCGTCTGACAAAAACGACTTGTCTCTCTTCGGGTTTAACCGGATTACATGAGGATCTGCCTTTCTTTGTCTCAAAGGACAATCTTTAAAGACTCCTTCAGGTGATCTTATATTGCTTCCTGCCCTCCGCTAAAGTCTTAGTGCTGTATGGCCCTTGTTTTTTTGTTCTGGGAAACAAATATAAAGACTTTCCTTTGGAGGGGGGGTGTGCTACTGCACGGGCGCATTTCAAGGAAATATCTGGCTGCTTCTTGCATCCCGTTTTCTCAACAAGGTACTTTCTAGCAATAGAAAGTCCCCAAGGGTAAATTTTTAGCATAAAATTTATTTATAATAAAATTTCTGTTCATGTGCAATATTCTTTGCTCATTTAGAACACTCCCCCACCGGATCTAACCGCAATACAATACCAAATACGGTAGAACTCGATTTATCCGGATGCTGATTATCCGGATCACCAATAATCCGAATCGGCTTGGCTCTTCGGGTAAATTTGTCGAGAATTCTACAAAACTCGCCCTGAAATTACGGGTTATCAGATCAAAGCACAGTACAGTGTTATGGCTTCTAGAGCTTCAAATCAGGCGTAGTCAAAATGTACAGACGCACGTAGCTACCGTAAATAGCAACAGCAGAAAGGGGTTCCGAAATTAGACAAGGAATTCCCATAGGCCTCGTCAGCGGTGAAAGTTTACCGTCATCTCCCGAATAATGTTCTACCCGGGGTGCTGATAAGTCCTTAACCCGACCAGGAAGGAAATCAGCTCGGAAGAATATCAGGGACGCGCACGATTTCAAAAACATCGAGACGCGAGCTGTCATCAAGTTTTTTTTTTCCTGCAAGGCAAGGCGCCGAAGGAAACTCGCGCCATTCCGACAGAAACATTATCTTGTTTCCTTCCTGGTCGGGCTAAGGAATTATCAGCACCCCTGTATTTGTACATGAATAAATATGTAGCATAAAATAATCGTTTCTAGAAACTGCCACTCTTTCCTATTTTCAAAGAAAAATCCAAATGTCCGGAATTTCTGATTCGCCGTCCCTATTAATCCGGATAAGAGGAGTTTTACGTTACTCTCATTTTGTAATCTGCTTGCATACTGAAACACTGAACATTCTGTAATGTTATTACTGAAGACATCTTAGAGTACTGTTTGTTGATGCACCTTGTGTTCCTATACGTAACTACTATCAACCCTGCCAACTTCCGCTATAGACTCGCAACTGATATAACTGAACAGCAAATCATGCTTCCATCTTCTGGTCCTACTCGTACATTTGTTCTCACTAAACACCATATAATCCCAGCTTTAACTTCTGACTTGATATACGAAAATATTCAAACCATCGGCCTAAAAGAAAGCGCATTTGTGTTAGAAAGAGGGAAGTTTAGCAGCCTGTGTTCAGTTTAGCATGCCGCTACACCTGCCATAGTAAGAAATGCGTTGAGTGTAATATTTTAAATGGTAACGTCTTTACAATAGTTACTTGATAAAATCAATTAACTGATGGATTATACAGTGTAGAGGTGAATGGAACTGACGTTTTTGTGTCAGTGATCACCAAGGACTTAAGTGATGGAGCCGGCAGGCACGATTTTCCGGCTCTGTGTATATGTATGAGTCTATAAATATGTATGTATTTATGTATATATGTGTGTGTATGTATGTATCTATGTATGTGTGTGTGTATGTGTATGTACGTATGTATATATGTATGTGCGTGTGTATGTGTATATATGTGTGTATGTATTTGTGTATATATGTATACGTGTATAATTTATGTGTGTGTATTCATGTGTGTATGTATGAGTTTGCATTATGTATGTGTGTATGTATTACGTATGTATGTGCTTACATGCGTACGAAGTTACCCGAATATAAATTTGCTCCCTAAAGTAATCAGCTACGGCACATAAAGCAGCAGACATCACTAACAGAGACAGGAAAAGTTTTCAAACTCACCTCATTCCAGCTGTGAACTCCAGTTTGCTGATGGAAGGCATATTCGCACCGACAGCGAAAAAGATGAAGACTGCCGCAACACCGAAAGGTCGCGCAAACAAACTTCTTTTATCTTCCTCCACAGAAACGGGGGGGGGACGTGTAATTACAAACAGGAGTTCTAAAAACACATCAAAATCCCCTTTCTATCACACTTGACACACACACACACACACTGAAAATTGTCTAACTCGATATAACTTTAAAACCACGACGGAGGGAAAATATTCGTCAGTATATTTTCGTGAAATCTTACAGGCTTACGAACCCAAGTGCTGACCTTCACTGTTCCGGGAATCTCTTCTCATACATCTTTATTGCTTTTCATTCATTCACATCACTCGAATTTCTTCCCTACTAGCACAGACACTCTCCCGTGATGACGCGAACAAATGTCTCGCAGAAATCAGCTGAACTTAAAATCGTACGTTCACATAACTCGTGGTTAATAAATACGTCCACACTCTGCATAAGACTCTGTTTTCAAGCAAATACACACCCAGAGTTTTGTTTAAATATTCACTGCTATACTCGCATATACTCGCTTCCCAAACTGTTGCTCTATCAACAATGCAACAGGCATTTGTTTTGCCTCAGTTGCTATTCCCCGTCTCTCTCTCACACACACTCTGTATCTTCTTCGATCGTTTCTCTGTCAGACAACTTCACTCATCCATATAAAGTTTAGTCTTTATAAAGTATTGATTGTATTGTTCAATTGTGAAACTCCTGCGTGTTATCACGCGAACACAAACCAACGTCAACTGACCAAAGACATCAGCTAAAAAGTTCACAGTTTTCCTTAAGTAATAATTCTTTTAATTGAACTAATATTTCATAATATACCTATTTTTCATGAAAGTATTGTGTGGTCTGTAATTCGAGAGTCCTTCAAAATTTCCTTTTACAAGAATATTTAAAACAAGTTAATAAATATACCCTTCTCCTACTTATCTATGGATAATATTTCTATTGAGTTCATGATCTGAAATTATAACATGACGAACAATGACACCGATTATTTATCATTAAATACATATTAAATTAAATTGCTACTGAAAACACTGCCCATTATATTTTGGAATGAAAGAGCGAGTAATGTTTTTTATATCCATTTGAATGAAAGGCTAAAAATGATACTGAGATTCCATTATAACCTGCATTACAGTTATTGATGTTCTTTTACTTGCCATGAGTGTGCAAAGAACTATAATGCGCAGTTTACTGCTAATATTCGTAGTCCGGTCTTTCCTATATAGATACCTGCCTCATTTGACTGTCTGCGCTACAGTACAACAGAACCGCACTGGCCAACCTCATTCAACAACCTTCGCCGCGTAACTACTGACTACTGCCGGTGTGCAGCGCCACCTGCGTGGAAACAGTCTACCCCCACCCCAAAGTCTCTCTCCTACCACGAAATACACGCATGCGTCATACTGTAAATGTAGGTCCTCTATCACTGCGGAATTAGAGCAAGTAATTATCTCACTACGTCCATGGAGCAGTCTTTCTTGAGACGCAAAAATTCTCTGAACTAGTCACAAAAATTCTTAGGATTCTACGGAACCGGAAGGTTCATTGCCCTTTTCACAACAGCCCTCGCTGTTTTTTAATGCCAAATCAGATTACCCAGTCCACAATCTCCCATTCCATTTCTAAAAGACGCAGTTTAACCTTAACCTCCCAAGTATGCCGGTGACAGGTGTGAACAGCAGACGGCTAGAGAAATGTGCCTTTGAAAAATAAACGTAAGGTAATGTATAACGGAGGTTCAAAAGATTTTCTAAAGAAAGGAGATTTAGAACTGACTGAAGCTCGCCTGTTGTACTTGTATGACCACAAAAAGGCATCAAACAAAGCAAAGAAGTATTTTATTAGTCCATTGGCATTTCCCAAATTGCCTCCTAAAGTGCAGGTTTCAAAGATCGTATAGCAGGCCACCCCTGCCTATATCTTGAAATGTGGCCATCCGTGGCCTAGATCTTTAGAGCTGGCCACATCTGGCCTCTATCTTCAAACTGGCCACCCCGGCCTATGTTTTAAAAGCTGGCCATCCCTGGCTTATCTTTTAATAGCTGGACACCCCTGGCTTAAGTTTTAAAAGCTGGCCACCCTTGGCCTAAGTTTCAAAAATTGGCCACCCTGGCCTATGTTTTAAAAGCTGACCACCTCTGGCCTATGTTTTAAAAGCTGGCCACCCTGGCCTATGTTTTAAAAGGTGGCCACCCTGGCCTATGTTTTAAAACTGGACACCCCTTGTCCTCGCCTTTATCTTCAAAGAGGTTCTGTCCTTTAGTTTTCACCATTTAAGTCCGGCGTAGCGTAACATATACAGGATATAAAACTGCTGGCATTGTAAGTACTTTTTAGGGGTTATTAAAAGATGCTGTCACTATTTCAGAATTCTCTATGTGGTCGATTGGTGGATGATTAGGGGGTGATAAATCTGGAAGTGTGTGAAGTGTAGACAGCTAGCCCCGATGAGCAGAGTCCTTTCTGAGGAGCTAAGCGGTCCTCAGTTGGTCAAGGAATTCCCCGCAGTTTATGGAACCAGAAGGTCCATTACCACATTCACAACAGCCCGTCACTTATCCCCAAGCCACAGTATTCCAGTCCGTGCCTTCCAATCCCAGTGCTTGAAGATACACTTTAATATTATCCTCCCATTCAAGCCTAGGTCTTCCAAGTGGTCTCGTTCTATCATATCTCCCTACTAAAACCCTGTTTGCAACTCGCCTATTCCCCATACATGCCACATGCCCTGCCCATCTCATTCTTCCTGACATGATCACTAGAATGTAGTTTTCTCCATTCCCCTGTCACCTCGTCTTCCTTGGGTCCAAATACCTTCCTCAGCACCCTATTATAAAACACCCTCAGCCTGCCTTCCTCCCTCATTGTCAGTGACCAAGTTTCACACCCATACAAAGCAACAAGCAAAATTACGTATGTCTCGTATATTCTCCATGTTTATATTTTTGGACCGAAAATTGGAAGACAACAGATTCTGCACTAAATGATAGCAAGCATTCCCTAACTTCAATCTTCTTTTGATTTATACTTTGAATGAGGCTTTGATTTGTCAGAGTTGTTACCAAATATTTGAACTGTTACACCTTTTTCAAATTATCTGTTGCGCATTTTATGTCGCAATTTTCTCTCTGCATGCTGGTCTCGAGACGCGAACATATATACAGATTTCTCTGTATTTACTTCTAGACCAGTCGGCCTACTGCTGCCTACCAAAATTTTCTATGTTCTTTACAGCACGCAACTTCAACCCAAAACATCACTATCATCAAAGTAAGCCACAGCTGATGTGTGAAGTGGAGACGTAGCGATGTAATTTAAGGTACTATTCTGGTACCTGGAGGGAGCACAGAGCAGTAAATTTCACCTTAGAACATGCCACGAAGTCCCAGAGGGGGAGTAGAAGTATAGCTATACTCTTTCTTTAACCTCGGCGCTAGACGGGGGTGGGTGGTCAACGCCACGCCCCGGCAGCTTTACCTGCGGGAAAGACCCGGTACCCATTGCATAGGAGGCTGGGTGGGCCCCAGGACCGGTCTGGACGAGTGCGGAAAATCTCGTCACCACAGGGACTCGAACTCCGGACCGTCCAGCCCGTAGCGAGTCGCTATACCGTCTGAGCTATCACGGTCCATGGACCGAGCAGTGCTGTCTGTAATACCAGACACAATGTGTCTTCGGTTAGTATTGCAGACCAGAACATCTCAAATATAATTGACGTTTAGTACGTGGCCAATTCCAAAATCAACCTCCGATTGGTTCCTAAAAAGAAACCCCTTGTCATAACGCCAAAGCGCCCGCTCAGCAGTAACAAGTAACGTTTGTTATCGCTGAACGCCTACCCTCACACATTTTCGCTGCGTAGTGCAGGAGTACTGATGACACACGGACACTACCATAGCCGCTCCGGCCAGCTGTGAGGTACGTATTGTGGGACCGTAAGGTAATTTTGTTGACAGAATTCATGGCACCGGGGACCACAATAACGCCAGAGGTTTATTGTGAAACGCTGAATAATCTTCGGAGGTCGATCCAAAACAAACGGCGCGGGATGCTCACTAAAGGCGTCGTTCTTCTGCACGACAACGCGCGGCCCCACACCGCGGCTCACACAAATGCTTTAATCAAGCTCTTCAACTGTGAGATTTTCGACCATCCTCCTTACAGTCCGGACCTGGCACCAAGCGATTACCATCTGTTCACCAAGATGAAGGTCTGGTTGGCTATCCAGCGCTTCCACACCAACGAAGAGCTTGTGGATGGAGTCAACATTTGGCTGCATAACTTGGCGGCACCGTTCTTTGACGAGTGACCACAAAAACTAGTGTCACGGTACAACAAGTGCCTAAATGTCGATGGCAACTGTGTGGAGAAGTAATGCAGTTATGTGTGTAACTGTTCCATAGAATACAATTTTGTTCTCTATTTTGCATTTTTTTTAACCAGTCAATCAGAGTTTGATTTTGGAATTTGCCTCGTACCATTCCTTCTCTAAGTCCACATTCACGAACGGAATTTAAATAAAGATACCGGCATAGAAGTAAAACAATGATATTATCTAGTTTTAGACAACAAATAATTCCATATTATCTTGTCTTGTACATCTAACTCGGCGATGTGATTTTTCGCTATTCTTTTGTCTCTTGCAGACAAACTTTCTGCAAAGAATCGAACCCGCGTCTGAAAACCTAAGAGGAAATTATTTTGAATTCATTCCGAGCCTAATTACATAGTGTAACAAATTAAATATTTTGAACCAATTCGCAGATGTAAAGTTTTTGTATTTCTGTGCATTGATTCAAAAAGTTCAGTAATATTTCGATGAATCCATCTAGTGCAACGCACTTTCCTGAAGATGTCCACATGAATTGCCCGAAAAAAAAGTGGGAGGTATACCATGTTTATGATATACTTTCATACAATTATACAACAAACGCCAAAGAAATGCTCAATTTTCTAAATTAATATTTATTTTCTGTTGTCTCCTACATGAGACCGCCTCTGTGGTCTAGTGGTCAGAGTCTCTGGCTACAGATACAGAGGTCCCGGGTTCGATCCCCGGCGCTACCAGATTTTCTGAGTAGTAGTGGGTCTGGAACGGGGTCCACTCAGC
>Ga0136643_10008357_pt1 | contig 15121 bp, 24 predicted proteins | sample TergutLab28metaG_FD_96883 | JGI IMG/M metagenome (GOLD analysis project Ga0136643, IMG submission 96883) | Labiotermes labralis P1 segment gut microbial communities from Petit-Saut dam, French Guiana - Lab288 P1 (version 3) (version 3) | ecosystem: Host-associated > Arthropoda: Insects >... | reverse complement strand
TTGGTGTGTGTGTGGTGTGTGTGTGGTGTGTGTGGTGTGTGTGTGTGTGTGGTGTGTGTGTCGTGTCTGTGTGGTGTGTGTTTGGTGTGTGTGTGGTGTGTGTTGTGGGTGTGTGTGGTGTGTGTCGTGGGTGGGTGTGGTGTGTGTGGCGTGTGTGTGTGTATCTGCAAAAGAAAACAAGAGGGTATACATGGTTCTAAAAAAAGCATTACGAATCTATCGCTAGCAGGTAGGATCGTGTGAGTTCGCAAATGCTCTTGTACACAAGATTCAAGTAGACAGATCTGGAACTAATCTTTTCCATATCCGACACGACATTTGCGTATCGTTTCGGAAGGAATAACGGAATAAGTTTCTTGTTAGAGTCCCATAGTGACAGCAGGACTGTAGGTCCATATTTAGTACTGACCCGCTTAACTTGGACAATTGGATATAATTTATTTATTACTAATAAGCTGATACTGATGGAAGTGTTGGCAGTGGTGGCAGTTGCCTCTTCAAAGCGTTTGACGAGTTCCATCTTTTTTCAGTTTGTCTGCAAGAAGATGAAAGTAAGTTACATTCAGTGTACCACCCCCCAAAGCAGCAATAAATCTATGACGTAAGTAATTAAAAATAAGAATTATCTCAAGGAAGAGTGCGTGACGTGCTATGAGGTGGATGTACCCGTGGTGGGGAATGCCTAAAACAAACCATAAAATGACGTCAGCATCCGCCAGCAATAAATAGGGGTCGCGTGAAAATGACGGCAACAGTGTGGCTGAATCCATAGGTGGAACTGTAAGTAGTCTGACTGCAAATGAAGTTGGTTAATTTTTTTTTGTTATTTGTATGCCGAACCTAAATAGGTGTCTGTATCTTTTGTAGAGAGAAAAAAGAAACATGGTGCGCAGATTTGAGATAGTGGACACGAATACGAGACAGTGCAGGCGGTACAATGCTGTTGGCAAGCAAATTACAGTCCGTTTAATACCCCTTCGGAGAATAGTGACCCTGTAGCACATTTTCCAGCCAGCGCGAATGATCTGTTTGAGCACGTGTTACGTGACGTGGATGCTGCCGATATGGTGGGAATATCGATTCAGAATCAGATGAACCAAAATGACAAACCCATACGAATCACTTTTAGACGGAAAGACCAGCTATCCGGCTACGTGATTTGGAGTGTGTTGCAAAAAGTCTCCCAGTCGAATTCTAGGTTCAATGCTCTGGACAGGTTGGTCGTAACAGTGCATTCGGTTAGGATGCCCGTCGGTTTTGGTAAAAATGTCCTTAAGAGCAGGTGTAGACCGCTCTCCGTAATAGCGCACCTCAAGAGAAGTATAGTGGAGCTGAAAGCAGAGGAAAACTGCCTGGCACATGCCTTGGTAATAGCGATTGCAAAGGTAGATATAGACCAGACTTACAAGGCGTATATACAAGGCCGGAAGATACGCTCAGTAGGCCATACCCTACTCTAAAATACTTGTATCGATTTGTCTGACGGTGCGGGGATCCCTGAACTAGCCCGTTTCCAGGAACATTTTCGGGAGTATAAGATAGTTGTCTACCACAGGTTGAACTGCGATAACATCAAGTTTGAAGGGCAGGTAGACTCAACTAAAAGACTTAATATACTGTATGACGATGTCGAACGTCATTATCACGTAATCACAAATCTTACAGGTGCCATGGCTAGAAAGTTCGTGTTGAAAGGGTGCAACAAACAGGGTACAAGTGACGTCACTCACGCCTGCGACCAGACGTGTAGCGACTGCATGGCCAGTCCTCCGTGCGCGTTCTCCCATGTTTGCTAAACCTGCGCCGAATGTAACAGGCATTTCAGAAGCCGCACGTATTTCGCCAACCACAAGCAGTGCACCAAGATGAAAAAATCAGTATGTGAAAGAAAGAGGTGTGCGAAGTGCGGATGGATCGTGACGCACGAAAATCACGAGTGTAACAAGCGGTTATGTGACAACTGTAAGGAGAACAAAGAAATAGGTCGCCTGTGTTACATGAGACCCCTGAAGGACGCGCTGCCCCCCGCAGCTGATAAGGTACTGTATGTATTCTATGATTTTGAAACGACCCAAAACACCGAGTACACAGACGCTGCTAAGCTACACGTACCTAATCTCGTCTGCGTGCAACAGTTCTGTTCGCGATGCGAAGATGAGGAAGACGGAGTTAAGCTAAGCTAAGCGAAGCTAAGCTAAGCTAACATAACCTAACATAACCTAACCTAACCTAACGTAACCTAACCTAACGTAACGTAACCTAACCTAAACTAACCTAACCTAACCTAACCGAACCTAACCTAACCTAACCGAACCTAACTTAAACTAACCTAACTTAACCTAACCTTACCTAACCGAACCTAACCTTACCTAACCGAACCACGCCCCTGGGCCAATAAGATCGTCGCTATAGCACACAATGCCAAGGCGTTTGACCTTCATTTCATCTTGAATAGGTCGATCATGCTAAAATGGAAACCTGAACTTATTACGAATGGACTGAAGATCATGTGCATGAAGATGGAGCATCTGGTGTTTTTGGATAGCGTGTCCTTCATCCTCTGCCCTCTGCGTAAGCTGCCCGAGGCGTTCGGGCTGACGACCTGCAAGTCGTGTTACCCTCATTATTTCAATACTGAGGAAAACCTAGATTACAAAAGCCCCATCCCCGACGTCTCTTATTATGGCGTGAATGAGATGGGCGGAGAGGAGAGGAAGGAGTTTCTCGCGTAGTACGAGAGCCAGAAGGAGCCCATTTCTGACAACAAGCGCGTGCTGCAAAGTTACCGTCAGGATGACTTCACAGTCTTAAGACAAACGTGTCGAGTTTTTCGTCGCGAATTTATGCAAATGAGGTATATAGAAGTATTTCTTGAGTCAATAACTATCGCGTCGGCCTTCAATAAGATTCTGCGTAAACGTTTCCTGCAGCCCGACACTATCGGTCTCATACCGACTGGACGGTACACCTGCAATCACAAGTATAGTGAGAAGGCATTGATAAGGCTACTGTACATGGCGCAGATTGATGGGATGAAGATAATGCACGGTCGTAATGTTCGCGAGTATAAAGTACCCGAAGTGCCCCACTTTAGTGTAGACGGTTACTGCCCCGAGACCCGCACATTATACGAGTTCTTTTGGTGCCACTGGCACGGCCATACGTGCCAGCCGTTCCGTGACGTCGTCATCTTAAATGGCGATAAGCTAGCCGAACGATATGAGAGGGCAATGTCGCGCCTGGAGCAGATGACACGGGCGGGCTACTAGGTCAGCGTCCAATGGGAATGTGAGTTTGACGACGCAGGGCAGCTGGCGCATCCCCTAGTGCAACAGAGTCCGTTGAGGACACGTGATGCCCTGTACGGGGGTCGAACAGAGGCCATGCGTCTCCACTATAAGGCACGGGAGAATAAGACCTTTCAATATGTTGACGTCATGAGCCTCTACCCGTACATATGCAAGTACTTCAAGTTCCCCGTGGGTCATCCGATCATTCACGCGGGGGATTCGTGTAAGGATATAGGAGTGTGCATACGTATGGACGGCCTCATTAAATGCTCGATCGTTCCGCCAGAGAGATTATATCAACCCGTCCAACCTTTCAGATGTAATAATAAACTCATGTTTTGCCTGTGCAGAACGTGCTTCCTCACCTCCTCCTCAAGTGAAGAATGTGCGCATACCCGAGATGAGGATCATGCCCTCACGGGTGCTTGGGTAATGGATGAGGTGACGTTGGCCGTTGAAAAGGGGTACCGGATACTCGAAATATATGAGGTTTACGAGTATCAGGTTACGCAATACAGGCCCAAAACAGGCGAGGGTGGGCTTTTTGTGTACTATATAAATACGTTTCTAAAACTGAAAGCGGAGGCTAGCGACTATCCCGGCTGTGTCCACAGTCCCGAAGACGAGGACCTGTATGTGGACTCATTTTGGCAGAGTGAAGGGATGAGACTAGATAAGGAAGCGATCAGGTATAATGCTGCCAAACGGGGTCTGGCCAAACTCTGTCTCAACTCCATGTGGGGGAAATTGACGGAGAGAAACGATCGAACAATGACCAAAATAATTAAGGAGTCCAAAGATCTGTATGGATTTTTGTCCACCCCTGGCATCGAGGTGATGGATCTCGTGTTCGCTAGCGATGACGTAGTCTGGATATCGTGGAAATATGGAGCAGAGGAACAGGTGCCTAATCGGCGACATACGAATGAGGTAATAGGGGCTTACGTCACCGCTGGGGCTAGGATCCAACTTTACCGCTACCTCGATCGGCTGGGAGAGAACGCGATGCACTGTGACACTGACTCTGTGATGTACATTCAACCGAAGGGGATCGGGACCCCCAACTGATTGAAACAGGGGACAACATGGGGACATGGCCTCCGAGTTGCGCCCCACTCAAATTATATCTGAATTTACGTGTCGTGGGTCAAACAACTATGCATACAGGGTGGTCGATACTGTGACCGGGGCCAGTCAAACCGTCTGCAAAGTGAGGGGCATAACTCTCCATTACAGCGGTTCGAAATTGTTACATTTTGATGTCATCAGGGCCATGATTTTGAAAGGGAACACGGGGGATGAACCCCCTGTTATAAATGTACATAACCAAAATAAGATTAAGCGTAAGATGAAGGGGGTGGGGGAACAGATTCTATTGTCACCGAACCCGAAGATAAAGATTTATCGTATTTCATTTTTCAAGAGGCGGCGGTTAGGTGACAATACGTCCGTCCCGTTTGCGTATAAATAGGGAGAAGGGAGGGACAGGGTCGTGTCATAACCCCTTGATCATCCATGAGTGATGATGATGGTCTGAAATTCAAGCATCCGTTCTCGTGTATAGTGAGCGGTCCGAGTTTGTCGGGCTAAACGTCGTTTTACATACGGCTGGTACAGAACCACGCCGCCCTCAGCACAGAACGCGAATTCTGTGGCGGTATAGCCTGGTGTCATAGTGAGAAGACTGCTGTTCCGAAATGTCGGCTGTTGCCCTCGAACATCACATATCACGAGGGCGTACAGGAGAACATTGGTGGCGGTGGTGGTAGACCGCGACTCGTGATCCTAGACGATCTGTTACATGACGTCTATTCTAAGCAAGTGTGTGACTTGATTACTAGAGGCAGCCATAATAGAAATATCAGCGTGCGTTTCATTACGCAAAATCTGTTCCATCAGGGCCGCTACTGCAGAGATATTTCACTGAATGCCCAATATTTGGTCGCGTTGAAAAACGTCAGAGATAAGAAACAGTATATGTACTTGTCCAATCAAGTGTATCCCGAAGATAGTCTTGGGTTATATAACGCCTACCTGGATGCGACACAAAAACCCCATGGTTACCTCATCTTAGATCTGACACAAGACACGGATGACGGACTGCGGTTTCGAGGCAACATATTCCCGGAAGAATATCCTCCAGTCGTGTACTCCGATAAGGGCGATGAAGCGTGTTAAGTCGAATTACCACGGCCTTCACTTTCTGAAGACAGCTGAACCAAGATTACCTAAAGCCCTCATAACTAATTGTAACAAGGAACTCGTCAACTGTATAAGCGAATGTGTGTTGAATGTTCTGAATGGAAATATACAGTTGTCAGGTTGTAAGACGCGTAAGCTTAAAAAATTCAAGTCAGCGTTTCGCAAGGTCGCCGACAGGCACATATCGCTCTCTGCCAAGAAGCGCCTCATAGTGCAGCGCGGGGGATTTCGGCTAAACCTACTGAGCGCCATACTGCCAACGATCGCCAGCTTAATCTTTAAGCCCGGATAAACATGTTACGTAAGATGTTCCTTGTCCCATCCGATCACTACCATAGGGGGCCCTCGCCTCGCGAGCGTAAGAAACGTAAAAAACTCAATTCATATGAAGAGTGGGTCATAAGATTCGCGAGGCTGATATCAGACGGAAGACGCGGACAAAGGCTATGTCTGATTTCCTAAGACGAGTGATGCCCGACAGGGCGCTGCCCCACCCTCCTCCTCCCATGAACTAAGCGACAAACAATTGATAGTCCCTAAAGTCCAGGCGAAAACGCCGAGGTCCCCCTTCCCCTGTTCCATCTACATCTGGAGAGATGGAGACCCCTAAACACGGATATGATGACGTCACGGAGGAAGAACGAGGAACAATAGCTAGTCCCCCGAAACGTTTTCTCGACACACAATACGGTATCCGTTGGATTGCGAGCAATTAGTGATTGGTGATTTGCCGGTGTTTCTAGATCCTGATGCTAATTTAACAATTAAGGGAACAGTGTTCAGAGGTACGGAGAGGTTGTGGGAATTATTGACGCGTAAGGATGTGAATACGCAGCTTATAGGCAAGGAGGACTTGAAGGCATATAAAAAATATTGATATTGAATAACGCTCATTTGAATAGATATCAGCCTGGCGATAACATTAATATAACGCGAGGAAAAAATTTCGCGAAGTCATTGCACCCCTCTTTGCGAAGCCGAAGGGACGCGGTGTAGAATCTGCCCTACGTTGTATGTGGAAAAAATATTAATGTCAAACATTAGCGGATTATACTATGATTTTGCCAGGCCGTCGGCGTTCTCGACTCTGCGGAAGCTTCGGCTGGCGACGGCGGGTATGAAAGGTAAACCGCCGCCGCCGTCTGCTGACGTTATCAAAGCATGGTTAGAGAAACAGGACGTATATACGCTTCATAGACCTGTGAGAAAGCGGTTCACAAGTAATCCCTATGCAGTGTCTAACGTAATGTTTGTATGGGAATACGATTTAATAGATATGCAGGCCTATGCCAAATATAATCATAATTACAGATACATTCCATCGGTCATAGATGTATTCTCGAAATATCTACATCTGGTTCCCATAAGGACAAAGAGCGGGCCTTCTGTTGCTTCGGCGTTTCGGTCCATATTCGATGAACGTCACGTCGCCCAATATGGGTGCGCACTGATAAGGGCAAGGAAATTCTAAATAAGCATTTTCAGGGCATGTTACGGGAAGAAGGCATCCAGTTTCAGGTGTGTCGAAATACCGACTTGAAATGTGCGGTCGTGGAAAGCGTTCATCGCACGATTCGCGATAGAATCTCTATATATTTTACATATAGAAATACATACAGATATATCGATGTCCTGCCTAAATTTGTCAAGACCTACAATAACACCGTTCCCTCGACGACTGGCATGGCGCCCTCGCGAGTCGCCGATTCAGACGTCCTTGCCATATGCAAGAGAATGGAGGCGGTCCTGACAGGGCGCGTTCACGTCGCGAAAGCAGCGACGTTTCAGGTGGGGGCAGCACGTTCGCATCAGCAAAGAGAGGATGCGGTTCGCCAAGGCTACCGAACAGAATTGCAGTACAGAGATTTTCAAGGTCGCGAAAGTAACCGAGAGGCTGCCACGTGCCGTCTGTGGACTAAAGGATTTAAATGGCACGCCAATCGACGGACAGTTTTATAGCAAGGAATTGACCCCGTACGAATAACTGACCGGACCTCTTATAAGATAGATAAAATACTGGCAAGAGGGTCAGACGCGACATTCGTGAATATCTCGTCCGTTGGCGAGGTTACAGTCAGGACTTCGAATCTTGGGTGCCTGCAGCTAGCGTGAAGAAAGTATGGCGAATACTAGCCATTTTTACGTCACTCTGTTTAGCAACACCTCGCGCGACATCTGCGAACAGAATACGCAGGCCGATTTCACGGTGAAACTGGCTCAATCCGTCGACCTGGATTCGACCTCCAATTACGAAGTGGGGCTGTGTGAAATTTCGTGTTCCTCTTCGACGACCATGGATGACAGCCGCGCCCTAATATACTGAAATCTGATATCGCCGCAATTTGTGGGCGACAGCACCGTCCGCAGCCTTCGGACCTTTGTCTTCACATCATCAACGTCATGTCTGCACGATTTTCGTAACGTGTATTACGTGCCTGTAGAACAGCGGATATATTTGGATATCCGGGTCGAGTTCCTGACGTCAGAGGGGTTGCACATCCCCTACGACGACAGCACGACGCCCTCAAAAGTGGTTCTTCATTTTCCGAAAAATTACAAGTCGTAGAAAAATTTTATATAAAACGGGGCGTCGCCATCTTGAATAGGACATTTACAGCGATGCATCCATTAGAAGTGTACTACCTAAATACGGCCGGTCGCGGCCTAACCACCCCGGGAATCGGTCCCGTCTACTCCGCCCCGCTGTACCTTCAGCGAGGACACGGAATAGGCAATTGCTTCGGCATCCTCTTTCGCTGGTTCCGCCCACTCCTTTGGTTTGGTGCCAAAGCAGTGGGCTGCAAGATGTTGCGTACCAGAGGCAAAATCCTTACCGATATCGCGGCACGTGACGACGTGAGTGCCGGGGATATAGTGTCTAAACACGTGAATTAATACGTCCAAAATTTGATTAGGAAATTGAGGGGCCGGGGCCGCAAACGCGCCCACGGTGAGGCCGTTGGAAGTAAAAAGAAGAAGAATGGTCCCAAAAAGCGTGCCCCGAGAAAAATAATAAAAGGGACATATTTTCCTAGTTTCACTTCAGTCACTCTTCAGCAGCCGATCATATCTGTAGCCGCGGCGGAGATGGCGTCAGTCAGTAGCGAGTTGGACATCTTTGCACATAGTCCTACACAGAAGTCTGTACTTGGGACAATAGAGGTCGCATAAAAACCAATCGCCCCTGTCGATCAAAAAGTTCTGGAATTTTTTATACCTTCCGATAACGACACGTACATCGATTTAGATATAAAACTGTATGTCAGAGGTAAATTGATATCGGCCTCGGGAAAGGATGTGGACTCTTCGGACCACACGGGCGTGACAAATAACTTCCACCACTCCCTATTCAGTCAATGTAACGTCATCCTCAATGGCGTCAACATCACGTAGGCGATCGAGCATTACCAGTTCCGCTCATACCTCAAGACGTTCATGACCTACGGCACGGACGCTGCAGTGAAGCATCTCTCGAACGCCTACTGGTATCTCGATACTGGCGATATGCAGCCTGTCCACCCCTCGGCCGAGAATGTGACCACCATAACAAACCGGGGATTCATCCTTCGTTGGAACAGGATTAGTGCAAGTAGGGAAGTACAGCTATTTGGTCGATTAAATAGTGACATATGTAACGTGCCGCTATACTTGCTGCCGGGCGTCAGGTTGCAGATCAGCTTGACCAAGGCCCCACCTAGCTTCACTCTGATGAACAAGAGTGTCCATTCAAAGAACGTTTTCAAATTTTTGGACGCCCAATTACTGGTCAGTCGCGTCACGCCCAAAACCCGCCATAATGTTGGCTCACACTGCGACACTGAAAAACAGGGGGAGTCTCGTGCGCTATAACCTGACGAGAGTCGAACTCAAGGCGTTCACATTTTCGGCCGTATCGAAATCCCTGTCTATAGACAACGCCGTCCTGAGTCCAATTCCGAAACGTCTCTTGTTCACCATCATAAAGAACAGAGATTTCATCGGTTCGTTGAACAGCAACCTATACAAATTCAGCATTACGACATCAGCGATTTTTCGCTATTTGTGAACTGTAAACAGTTCCCTAACGAAAGTCTAACTCTGGACATTGATCATGAAAAGACTCCGTCATGGGCTACAGAACGCTCTTCAAGGCGTCCGGCATACATCACTCGAACACGGGACTGCAGATGACACACGATATGTATATAAACGGCTATTTCATGTTACTATTCGATCTCACACCTGATAGGGGCGCGTCGAAGGGTCACACGTCCCACCCCGAGAACGGCAGCAACAGGATCAAAATGAAATTCAATAAACCGTTGTCCGAGGCGATCACGTGTCTGCTGTATCTGGAATTCGACAATTCGGTCCTCATAGATTGTGAACGTACAGTCGGGACCGACTTTTGAAAAAATGGAAACCGTGCAGATACTGTGTACGCTGCGTGACGTCAGCTCCTTCCTCAACGTTTTCCCCTCCGATCTCCTGCCACAATCAGTCACTCAAAACGCCTCCGTCATCGTCAATGCCGATCCCCATACAGAGATAGGTTCACACTGGCTAGCCGTGCACTTTCGACACAAATCTTCGAGTCCCTACTTCTTTGATTCCTATGGCATCGTACCGCTCGTACCCACCAACCAGGCGTTCATTAAACGCAAATGCACGACCTGGGAATATAACATGCGACAGTTGCAAGGCCTGACGACCAACGTCTGTGGAAAGTACTGCTGTCTACTCACCCTCTACATGGATCGGGGCTACACACCGCAACAGTTCATTTCGCTAATCGATGCTTGCAACTCAGCAGACCGGCAGGTGTAGCGGCTGTTCACTGCCGAATTCGGGGCTCAGATGTCTCGGGGCGGCTGGGGTCAATGCTGCAGCAACTGCGTATAAAAGTTAGGTACTTCGCCCGATTCTAATTTTTCCTAATCTAACATGGCTGGAGGAGGGAGGGAGGTCGTCATTGCTTACGAGTTCTTGCGGGGACGCCAGAATGAGACGGTCGTCAAGGAATTGAGCGTGGCCAGCGCCAATGCGTTCGAGACGTTCCATTTCAAGAGCCCCTACAAGATGGCGGATCACGGCTCGCCAAAGAACGGCATAAATTGGGCCGAAGGACATATCGAATATAAAGAATTGCACATGGTCCTTACAGAGGCCGTGGCCAGTTTCGCACAACTCTACGCCTACGGCATCTCGAAATGTACATTCCTCGCCGGACTGACGGGACGGCGATTCATAACATAGAGGATCTGCAGTGCCCCCCACCTGCCGCTTTCAATCACAAGCGCTGGTGTCCATTGCCATGCCACAAGTTTCCAAGATTCTCTTGCGCAACTTAAACCGCTAATTCCCTCTACGATTGGTTAATGTACTATATGCAAATGAAAGAGTATGTCCATTGCCCTGCTGACATGACAAGTCACACTGCTACACACTTGTTGCAGCTTTGAAATAAATTCGACAAGCATGTCACCACTCCCATTACTGTGCTTCCTGCTGCGATGGCGTCCACTAGTAAACGATCGGATACCGACGTTGCGGTTGCTACCAAGCGGCGGAGGGGGAAGAGGAATCTTGCCCCAGTGGAGGAGAAGTTGCCGCCTGACGCCTCCGAACACAGTGACATCTGCATCTGCATCCTGCATTCGATCCCCACAGAGTGCTGCTGAGGTGTCTGTTTTTCCTAAATGCCAACAAGACCAAATACGTGTCTGTCGGTTTCTACCCCGCCCGTGACTATCTCCCTCTGGTGGAATTCGGTGTCATAAGGTGCTGCCGATCCAAGGCCATCATCCTCACGGACGAGCAGGTCTACACACTGGCTCAGTGTCTACCCACGTTTGCCAATGCTATGTGCAAGGAGGGGAAGGAGGTGGAGACACCGGTCATCAAGTGCGAAAGTGGTAACTTTCGGTTAGGCATGCCGAAACGACGCCTCGGTTTGACCAGACTGTATACAGTCAGTAAGTATATATGTCTGACGTCACTGGATCTGCACTACCTTGCCCACATGTTTAATATCTTGCATCAGCAAATGCGCGATTACGTACTTTCTTTGCCTGACTTATTACCATACGTGACGACTTCTTTGACGTCGGTAGTGTTCGTGGAGCCGATGCCTAACGCCAGTGCACACATAAATTATCCTCACCTATACGAGGAACTTGTATAATTTGTGTAAAAACTTATTTTAAAAAAGGTTATCCAGTTGGGGTTGGTGTATTTCTTTATTTCATGTGTAGACAGTTTTGTGGGAATAAAAACAAACACTTCACTAACCTGCTTTATCCCTCGGCGTAATGCACGTGTAGCCGCTCTCTCCTTCTCTCTGTATAGCACACCAGGGTTAAGCCGGCACAGATGAGCCTAAGTTAAAGGGCAAATTAATTATCTTTCACTCGACGTCACTCTCTTATGCACCTGTTGCAGAACACTCGTCAGATCTACACCGCACATATGTATATGCGCATCATAGCTTACATACATTGACACATGTTTCGTCTGACCAGCAGCACTGCTTCCAATTGTGGAACATTCGAATGGAGCCGTGTAGGGATCGGGGAGGGGAACTACATTGAAGGGGATAACATTTCTAGTGTGTGATTTTTTTTCAATAAATGGTTAGAGCATGAATCCGGTTTCTTTATAGCCACACCTCGTACATCTGTGTTTTGCACATCCGACGATTGTTCGGTAACGTGAATATATAATCGTGACTTTACGTCAAATTATTTTGCATTCACAGAGAATTAATTTATCGCTCCACTTACCACTCCCTTCTTCTTCTTCGCAGCTTCTTTCGCGGGGGGGATGCACCGGGGTTCCGCTGACGCACAAACAGGCCCTAAGTGAAGCCGTAAAGTTACGTTTTTATACCCATGTGACAATCGCACCGTAATGCTCGCGTTTCGCACAGGAACCAGGAATGCAAATCACGGATGTATGTCGAAATAATTCTGATCACACACTCTATCTTATTGCATTCCTGATAAATGTACAAACATGAGCATAATAACGCGATGATCCTATGTAGTTGATACATCTCACGTAACGTATTGCTTCACTTACCTTCTTGCTAGTGAATTAAATATTTCGGATGCCACGCCCTTCTTCATCTTCTTCCTGCAAAAATGATACGTTTCTCCCCCGGTAAGCTCACTGCGACACGTTAATACGTTCCATCGTCTTACACTTCGACGCATAGTGTAAGCCAGCGGAAGCGTATTAACAGGTACCGCATTGCACTTACCAAACTGCACGGTGTCACGCCCCGTCCTTCTTCCTCTTCACGTCCGCCACACACACATACTCATGTTTCACGTTACAGCGAGCACTCAGATTTTAATGGCATAGGGCCCTTTTACTGGACTTTTTATTCTGCACAACACACCCTCACTGGTAGTCATATGACATGGCCGTTTAAGTCTATTTCACCTTCTCACGGTACAGACTTGCATACGTGTTTCTTACCGCCTCCTTATTTGCAATACTCACCCTTATGTACCAACTCGAGAATATTGCTGTGGCCGCAGAACAAGGCTTCTACGAACGTGCAGGTATGCAATGACATCACCTCTGGTTATCCCGAGGGATTACATGATGTTTTTTCCCGCTAGCGTCAGCATCCATGGTTGTCCTTACACTCCGCTCTAGGGGGGACAATCCGGACGGAGCCTCCCCACAACATGCTCTGTCATGTAAGAACGAGTAGCACCGCCGGACGCACTCAGACCACTTGGCTACGGAGTAACCTCCACCAAACTGTACGGAGGCACTCACACTTACAACCTATCCCCTTTTTAATAATATTGCTCAAGACCGAGTACAGCCTCGGCCGCTTTTACATACCCTTCTTGCACTACGCTGACATTCAGCGCTAGGGTTGGCGACGGAAGGGATCATTCCCTTTTTAATATTATTCTCAAGAACGGGCAGTGCGCGGGACGCACTTGGGTCATCCTTGCACTCAACCCTACCATCAGCGTAGGGGTGGCTACGGAGGGACCGCAATACCAGACTGTACCAGGACCTGCTATACTTTTTAATATTATGCTCAAGAACGAGCAGTGCGCTGGGCGCACTTGGGTCATCCTTGCACTCAACCATACCTTCAGCGTAGGGGTTGCTTCGGAGGGACCGCACTACCAGACTGTACGGGGGCCTGCCATCCTTTATAATATTATGATCAAGAACGAGCAGTGCACGGGGCGCACTTAGGCCATCCTTGCACTCAACCATACCTTTAGGCCTCTACCAAACTGTACGGGAGCACTAGCACTTACACCACTCGCACCCTTTGCCACTTAATACACCCTTGTTCCCACGCCCATTACGTATGGAGGGCAACGGATGGACCGCGAAACCAGACTGGACGGCGGCAATTTACCAATCTGAAAGGGGCCACCCTGAAGACGGCACCTCGAAATCAAGTCGAAAGCCGCTCCTTTTTAATAATATGGGATATAAGAGCCTGGGTACTACTACCCTCCCCAGTGCCATTTTGTATAACAGAATTATATAAATACATTGTGATATACTGGCCAACAAAAGTGACAGTAACAAAATTATGAAGCCTCTTGCTCACACAGTAAGTCCCAGCAACTCGGATCGTTCCGCGGTACAAACAAACAAACAAATATCTCAGTCCCTTAACAATACATCAATGGACTGCCAGCCATACAGTGGGCCAGGATAGCTCAGTAGCTATAGGGACTTGCTACGGGCCGGACCGTCTGGGAATCGAATGATGGTGGGAACGAGATTTTCCGCACCCATCCATAACGGCCCTGAGGTCCACCCAACCTAATCTAAAATGGTAACCCGGTCCTTACCATGGGTAAAACTGCTGGGGTGTGGCGTTGACCACCCACCACATCTAGTGACGAGATGAAAGAAAAAGTAGAGCTATGCGTGTTTGTGTGTGTGAGAGAGAGAGAGAGAGAGAAAATGTCTGTGTGGGTTTGTGTGTGTGTATGTGTGTGTGTGTGTGTGTGTGTGTGTGTGTGTGTGTGTGTGTGTTTGTGTTTGTGTACCTACTATTGGAACTTCTGATCCAGCTGACCAAACTTTACCAAATCGATATAAACATTTTGCCACCGGTCATTGTGAAGTTAAGTTTCAACAAACAGAATCACATTAAACCGATGAACAGGGACTGCCGAAGGTGGCGTTGTGTGTACTGCTTTGTGTGGAGCGAAGGTGAGCTGTGAGGGAATTTAAAGGGTGAGCGGACGGAGCGACGGTAGACTGCAGGTTTTCTGTCTGCCCCAAAAAACAGTTGATCAAAATTACACAACCAAATGCAGTACAAGAAAAGGAAAAGTAAAAGACTGTTCAAATTTTAGTGCACAGATTTCCGTAAGACGGAATGTTGCTGCTTTATAGACACTTCACACTTAACAGTTGATATCTGCAACACACTGCAGTAAATTTCATCGTAACAACACAGCCAGATAAACACGACAAAATCTCTTTACATATATTCAAGGCTGTCTGTAGGGCAGTTTAAATACAGTAACAAACTAAACTAAAACTAAACTCCGTGGCCTTAGTCCGCACGCGAACTATACCGACAGAGCGGCCGCCGCCGGTCGGCGAAGTTAGTGCCAACTTTTGCGGATAGAGGGGTGTCACGTGGT
>Ga0136643_10008353_pt1 | contig 15124 bp, 12 predicted proteins | sample TergutLab28metaG_FD_96883 | JGI IMG/M metagenome (GOLD analysis project Ga0136643, IMG submission 96883) | Labiotermes labralis P1 segment gut microbial communities from Petit-Saut dam, French Guiana - Lab288 P1 (version 3) (version 3) | ecosystem: Host-associated > Arthropoda: Insects >... | reverse complement strand
TTGGTTCCTGAAATAATAAAGTTTTTTGTAAACCATGTACAAAAATTTAAATGCCAAGCGAAAATAATGTCGTACGCGAAGGTTGACTGTAGCCAATTTAAATCCCGTCGCCTAAAGGTTAAGAAAACCATTCCTTAATCTGTTTCCATGATAACCTATAATTTCCTTTGTCATAGGTTAGATATATTTTTCTTTAACTGTTGAGACAAAGTGATTTCATTTATCTTATCAAACACCAAATACATTTATGACACAGGAATCTGCGGTTCAAGGCAAGACCTCTCGTGGGCAACATGGAAGAGATCGATATTCCCATTTTCCGCAAATTTCTTCATGATGATATTTTGTATGTATTAAGTGCTATGGAACACAGCATGTTATGCACCTGTAATGAAAACCATGAACTCCCAGACATATTAGCTGGCATATGAACTGTAACATACATAAAACAGAATATCCTGTAACTGTGGTAGATGCTTGATGAATGTGTCGAACAATTGTTGACTATGTGAATCTTTCAGAAATATCTACTGTGGCATGCTACACTGCAGACACCTTAATGAGAGGCTGGAGTTTGGGATGGAATCTGTGGCTATCTTGTCACACTCATTTATCAACTCTGGTGGCAGCATCATCCCATGCAGGACTGCCATTGTGGATCTGGGACTTAACGAGGTGGATCCAGGACTTGCACCAGATGGGGCCAAATGTGGTGAGGGGAAGGTATGCAAAACTCCTTTATGATTCCACATTGTCACAGTAAGCAGTGAACTTTACTAAATCTGAAGCTTCTGGGAATATATATGTCATGTCTGGTAACAGTTTACCATTTGACCTGGTGAAGTCTTCTGGGATGTTGTTGTGCCTTGTTTTTATTAACTAATTACTGATTTTTCGAAGAAGTGTAGTGCCTGTATCTTCAGGGTCAAAAGATCTATGAAGTACTGTGCGCCTTCAAACTGTCAATAACTGCTTACCAGCTGACAAAATGTAAAACCATGAAAGACTTGAATCATGATTAATACTGCTGTAAGAATGTAGAATCTTTCATAAACTATTTTTGTTGTGAGGGTCATATGAGACACATGAATAAACTGTGTAGACAAAATGCAGAGGTTTTTAATATTAAAGCACCGTGATTTAAAAGACAAAACAAGAAGTTATGACAAGGCTTTATGATGTCTGTTTTCTCGGAAGTGCTCCCATTTATCCAGAGAGCTTAACATGCCTTATAAATTAATATTACACTACTTAGTGATATGTGTTTTGTGTACATTTTCTGCCAACAGACATTAGTAACACTTAAAGTTTATTTAGATGTAACCTCAAAGCTTTGAGTCATCCATACTCCATGTCAATACATACAGTCTCCTTCATCTAACTAAATACAATAAAATGTAATGTTGTGGTTGAAAATAGCACTATAAGAGTATAATATTTAGTAGATAATATTGTAATAATATAATAGTTAATATTAAATTAACTAAATACAGTTCTTATTTTTGTGCCTTGTGAAAATGCCAGGGACTGTAACAAAAGTTGCATACTAAGGCAGATATACAAATCATTGTTTGGGGGCAGTACTGAGTGTTGCTGGTTATGCTTAACATTACTGGTCAGAATCAATAGAAACAAGGATGTAACACAATTTAGGATTTTGCTGCAGTGTAGTTGAACTCATATGACTTGACTCAGTTTTGTACTATGCCTTTATCAGATGTTAACAGATGACACATGCAGCATACAGTAAACTGTGGGGCTGCACTTCTTTTAGAAAACTGGTGAAAAGAATAGGAAGATGCAACTGACTGTAGGCTGTCCTTTGATCTAAAGTTTACTGGCTACTTGGTGAAAATTATTTAAAATTCTGCATAATTTCTTTTTCCAGTATTCATGTCATTTACTTTACTGAAAGTTTATGGTTTATGCCACTTCACAGGTGCTAATGTGTTAACTGACTTAGACAAACATAACTTGCACATGTTTTCTTTGGCCCCAAATGTCTATGATGAACAGTACTTACTACAACACTTACACACAGTATCTGTGTTCAAAATGGCTGAGTAATTTAGAAAAGACATACTCTAGTACTTTGGGGTTTTTTTTTTCTTTCTTAGAGACTGTAGTAGGCACATGTATTAAGATCACAGTTCCATAGGGAAATCATACCAAAGGCACCTTTTTAACACATTGTTATTGGCTCTTTTTTTTTGGGGGGGGGGGGCTATTGAAAGAGATTGAGTGTGGGTATCTGTGCTTGTTGAACGTTTAAGAACAGTTTTGGTAGCACAGAAAATATAATGTCAAGTGGTAGAATGATTGTTGAATTATGAATTAGAAATAATATGCAAGAATATTCCCATGTAATGATTTGAATCACTTTCCCACCATTTCCGTGGAGGTACTTGGGACCCCATAACAACTCAGGTATGCTGTTTGGTGTTGCAGCTGAGATTTGAACAAAATACTGGCTGTATACAAGTAAGTAATGTTATTGCCTGAGCCCACATGCTCAGTTTTTTTTTGTTACCCATAACTAGTTAGTAACTACTACAGATGGCAGAGTCACAATTTTTGAGCATATGTAGCTGTTGTGTGCTGGGATTGCAGCTGTATTTTGTTAATGTGGTGTGTAGTGAGTGAATGTGTTGCCTTTTAAGTAGACGGGTATAACTTTATTGTTGGTGATTTTAGATGTGTGTGAATCAGAAGTGCATGGCTGTGGGCTCCCTGCGACAGCAAGCTGGTGGAGAGGTATGTCCACAGGACTGCAATGGGAATGGTGTGTGCAACAGCCGAGGGCATTGCCACTGTTCTGTGGGTTACGCTCCTCCCCTCTGTGACTACCCTGGTATAGGTGGCAGTGAGGACAGTGGCCCAGCTTCTGACCCCAGTGGTGAGTATTTGTTTTCAAAACAAAGATACTGTGCAAGTTGGGATGTTGTCTTGCATGTGGATTTGTCATTGTAATTACTATTAGCATTGTTGAATTAGGAAACTTACCCTTTGACCATTCTAAGCAATGTGTTTCATGAATGTTTTGTCAGAAAGTTTCACATATTAACTCACAATAATCTACATTTCTGTGCATTAAGGCGGGGTTACACGTGAGAGTAAACTTTCGCGAGTCCTATCGAGAGCATCTAGCGACTACGTTTAGATGTGAGAGTTAATCCTGGCTAGTGGGCTCTCTGCGATCGCTCTTGAGAGCACCTGAACTGAGAGACCTCTCAGAGTACGAAGTTTCCATATACACGTGAGAGTGAACACCTGCTGGTTAAAGAGCAAGAACATGGCGGCGGTCGCGTCAGCTGATTGTGAACAGGTGGGAATGAAGTGGGGAAGTTCACTAACATTCAAGAGTTAATTAGAATGGCTCGCTTACGGGAAGCAAAGTTAGCGGCTGCCAGTTATGTAGCATTAGCAACTAATAACAGAAGGAAAGTGAAAAGAAAGTGTTGGGTTAAGAACTGGGCAAGAAGACGTGACCAACAGGGGGCATACATGCAGTTGTTAAATGAACTGCAGCTTGAAGATGCTCAGCAGTTCAGAAATTTTACAAAAATGTCAGCTGTGGAAGTTCAGAGCCTTGTGAACATGCTGGGCCCCGTGATTGGCAAGCAGGATACAGCCATGAGAAACACAGTTTCAGTGGAGGAAAGGGTGATAGTAACACTTCGCTTTCTGGCAACAGGTAAGTAATAAACACAATGTAAATTTGCTGTCACTGTAATTGCGTATTGGCTCTGATGATTTTCAGTTTTTAATGAATTAATTATATGTTCCAGGTGATTCCTACCGTAGTCTGCAGTACTTATTTTGCAAACCTGGATGTACATTCGGAATTATAGTAAAGGAAGTATGCAGAGCCCTTTGGGACGTTCTAAAGGATGACTATCTTAAAGTAATACAAATAGAAATGCAGCAGTTTCATGACTGCACATTTCCATTAACTACTGTTTTCAGTACATTTGTTCAGGTAGAACACAGTAATAGAAAATTACAGCCTACAGAGACAGGAAGAGTAGGCCTACATTAAGCCAAATAGGTACTATCTGTACTTACAAATGAACAATTAAGGAATTAAAAAAGGTGGTTCATGTCTTTTAACAACATACTTCAGGACAATATAAATGCTATTTCATGTGTAAAGAATTTATTTCCTGGAATCTGCCCTAGCATTACAACAACTCCGTCCACTGAAGTTCAGTTACAAAGCTGAATGTGTTTCCCCAACACCCATCATGTTGTGACAAAAAAAATGCAGTCTTTAAATCTTGTACATCTGAAATTACTCACCTATTAGGCTGCATTAGCAATCCTTTGGAATGGTAAAACATTTGTAAAGAAAATAAGCTAACTATTATGGAAAATTAATGCCCTCTTTCACTATTAATGATTTTATAAAACATTTGAGAAGGCTAAATGTGCAGCGTTTATTGAAAAGTGTTTAGGAATATAATGCAGGTACATGCATGATATTTGTAGATTTTAGATAGGCATATGATTGCATAACTAAAGTTTCTAAAAATCACCATAAGGTACATGTACAGATATTATTGTCACAAGACAAGGGGTAAAGAAGGGTGATGGACTGCCCCCACTTTTTTCGGTTTAGCACTGTTTTATGTGATAAGACAGGCTAACATAGAACACATAATACAGTAGCATATGTGTTAAATCATCTCAGGTAATGGTTTGTCCTGCACAGCATCAGCCAAAGAAACCACAGCCACAACAGCAGGACTGCTGATAATTGGAAATGAAACAGCAGTGGTTATTCAATAGTTTTGGACCCACAAATTTTTTTTTTTTTAATGTGGTAATTGGTGGAGGACTTTCTATCTGGGATAGAAATGGAGATGAGTTTCATGAAATAAAATAATAATTAATCTGGTAAATAAAACCTGCTTCTCATCTCAGCTGGTGTTATAAGAACAAAAGTATATAATAATAATTAGAAGAATCATACTCAAAGAATGGTTCACAGAGCTGTTTGTCAGTAACAGACACTCCAGCATGAAGTTGAATAACCATTTTCATCTCCATGTGCAGCTACAGGTTTGTGACTGTGGTGGGCAGACCTGTCATAGTGTTGTAAGATAATGCCAATAGTATGTTCAACAATTTTCATTTTATCTCTTGACATATTCTGATATTTGTTTTTCAGTCACATATAAAAGTTATAAGGGAAGTGAAACCAACAGTATAACAAATGGAATTAATATATAATGCAGATGAAAAATACATGTAAATATTTACGAGTATTTAACATCTCCAATTAACAGTTATAATCTTTATGGCTACTGTACGGTCTTGAAGAAAGTAATAAAAGAAGTGAAGCAATAATATTACAACGTTCTGATAAAAATATCTAATCATAAAGTAAGAACACTATGGAACATTATAAGAAATTACGCTGGTAAAATTCTGATAGCAGAGAAAATTTATGAAATGGACTTGGGGGCTGGCAACATTGAAAATGCAAAAGAAATGGACTGTGCTTTTAATAAGTTATTTTTATTAACAGTAATTGTTGACACAAACATTGATTCCTGTCTGGCTATGGGTCTAGTGATGGGGCTTCAGTGATTTTAGTAGAGCAGGTGGCCAGAGAGTTTAAGTTATCAAGTTCAGCAATTCGTGCTATAGACTGACAAGTTTCTCTCTTCAGCATTTTCCTGTACATTTCTGAATTTAGTGACCTTAACTGCTTGGCTACATACTCCCCAAATGTATCAAAGTCACCAGGCAGCCTGTGCATAATAAAATTCAATGCCTGGCTCAGACATTCATCTTCTGATGAAATGGTCTTGCCAGACTTACGCTTCTTTTTATATTTTGGTGAGGATGCAGGAATGGGTGCAGCAGCTTCTGCACCATCACCAGAATTCTCTGTTACTTCCTTAGAGTCTTCTGCAGGGACAGCATAAAAATGACAAAACAAGAACCAGTGACCTAAAGTGTTTATTTCTAAAGTATTTAATTCTTAACAAAGTGTCCTTTTTTACAGTTACCATTAACAGAAGAAGAATGGCTGAAATGTAGTGAAAACTTTTACAAACAGTGGGACTCACTCTATAGGAGCCCTGGATGGGAAGCACATTGTCATGCAAACACCAGTGAATAGTGGCAGTTGCTACTATAACTACAAAGGGACATTCAGCATCGTGTTACTAGCAGCAGTTGATGCTGAATACAATTCTGTATGTTGGTGTTGGCTGCAATGGTAGAGTTTCAGATGGAGGGGTTTTCAATAAATGCAGCTTATAACATGCACTGGAAATTGGCACTGTTGAGCTTCCCTCCCCCCCGCAATACCTTTACCTGGGCGTACACAGCCAGTTCCATATTTCTTTGTTGCAGATGATGCATTTGCTATGAGAAATTACATTATGAAGTCCTATCCCTTCAAAGATCAACCAGCACCAAACCAAATATTCAGTTACTGGTTATCCAGAGCACACAGAATAGTAGAAAATGTGTCTGGGATAATTGTAAATAGATTTCGTGTCCTTAGGAAGCCACTGATCCAGAACCCCACAAGCACTGTAAATATTGTGCTAGCAGTCTGTGTTCTGCCAATTTTCTGATGTCAACACAAGGATCATGATCTTCCTATCTACAGCCTGGATTACTTGACACAGAAAGTACAGACACTCACAAAGTGCAGTGTGGTATGTGGAGAGAAGAAGGGATGCCATCAACATACTTGTTGCAGTTACAAAGACGACCTCACCCCAGCTCGCAAAACAATACCAGGAATGAACTCAGAGAATTTTTTATGACTCCCCAAGGGGAAATCAGTTGGCAATATAAACATATTTGATTGCACAGTTACAATACATACATTTTTTGTCCAGCAAACTGTCTGCTGCACCATTGTGACTCAATTCACAGAATGTCATTTATAATAAAGTGTCAGTTGTTTTCTTCGTGCATTTTATATGTCTGTTCTTTTCCAATTAATACACACTTTTCTTTAAGGACTGTTCGTTTTGTTCATTTAACTTACCAGATTTGAAGTTGATTCCCTTGGTGACAGGGAGGGCCTGATAAAATTCAATACACTGAAATATGGCCACGTACTTGTATATACTGGGGACCGCGGTAGCACAGTGGTTAAGGTGCTGTGCTACAAATTGGAAGGTCGCTGGTTCGATCCCAGCTGGTGTCAGTGGATTTTTCATTGACATAAAATCCTTCCGATTGCAGTATGACCCTGGGGTTGACTCAGCCTCCAACAGAAATGAGTACCAGGAGTATTTCCTGGGGGTAAAGGCGGCTGGTGCGTAAGGCTGACAACCTACCACCATCCTGTGCTGTTTTCATGAAATTTGGGAGCCTTAACTTCCTGGAACCCTCTGGGCCTGTCCAGGCCTGTAATGGGACTGCTTTACCTTTTTTTACTTGTATATACTTCTTCCACCCCACTGCCATTTTTTGTAGTTCATGAGACACCTACACAGGGCATAACAATCTAATAATTTATATTAAATATGACATATACAGCAAAGTGTTGTACAGTGGGACATTGTCAATTTCAGTCAGCCACTGCTGTGACATCTGCAACTAGCTATATAAACAGCAATGTATATCTTCTTGACAAAGAAAATGAGTTTCGCAGCATTCTCAGTAATAACATATTATGGTAACTTCCATCCCCATCAACAAGACTGTACAAATGCCAAGCATCACAGCTTTTGGCAGTTGATTTTAGTGCATTTTAAGGAAGAGTAAAGATGCCTTTTTGGCTATACAAAATCATAAGAATGCATGTAATTGAACTTATTTCAAGTTGGATACAGCTTATCTTTCATATTTCTTGTTCTTTATTAGTAGACATATAACATGAATACTACTGGAAGAATACCAACTGCACATATTTTTCTTCTGTTTTATGGATTATATTTCTCTGAGTCACTGCATGTTAATTAGTGTAGTAGGCTATAGGACCTGTACCTACACAAAGTGTGAAAAATAAATTCACTGTTCACTTCCTCTTTTTAGTTTGAATTCTGTCCCAAGTTAACAATTGAGATGACCAAACATACAACCACATGTTTTGTCTTGGGTCATTTTACCTTCCCATACAATGCCAAAATAAAAATTATACTTCATTTGCAAGATACATGTGTGAGAGTATGCAGCATTGGAAACACAGCATATTATTCGGTTCACACAGAAAAATGAAAACCCAAAACTGACCCATAGTACATCACCATACCCAAATATGTCTGGCAAGACACTTTGCATGTTCACATACATAATGCAATGTACAAATTAATAGTCCATTTCACACAAAGAACACAATATGTGCAGTACAGTATGGGAAATAGTTACTTACCTGACTGCGGAGGTTATGTATTTTCTGTTGCACTTCTGCTATGCTGGTGTTCAGTGCCTCCCCCATCGATTGCCAGCACATGCTTCTTTTATCCCTGTCTTTGTAATGCATGTGCCGACTGTCCAAAATCTCCGGGGAAGACTCATATATACATATCAGTTCTAGAGTCTCTTCCCTCGTCCAAACTTTCTTCCCCGCCATGTTCGCGGTACTGCTCTCAACCTGTGCTCTCAACTATACCGGTTTTCCTGGTCTAGTTCAGGTTGCAGCTGAGAGCAAGTGTGGCACTAGTTTACACGGACACCGGAAGTGCTCTCAAGCTGGCTGTCTGCTAGTTAACCATGATCTTGGTGAGTCAGCTTTTGATGGTAGTTACACGTAAAAGAGCGCCTCTCCAGAGAAACAGAGAGGGACTCGCGTTTACTCTCATGTGTAACCCCACCATTATATGTCAAGGTGTGAAAGGTAAAAGTCACCCCTCTAAAATGCCATAACTGGCACAGAGAGGGGAGTAGCCATATAGTTTTGCTCATTATTAACCTCAGCATGGCGTGGGTGGTATATGCGACACTTTGGCCTCTGTACCCTTGAGAAGGAGCCCTGGTACTCATTGTAGAGGAGACTGAGTTGGTGCCAGGGCTGGTCAGGATGGCTACAGATAAGAGATCATAACGCTTATTGCAGCATATTGCACACACACCTGGTGGAGTCCTAACCCCTGAATGATCCTGACAACCTTTCCATGTGACAGACTCAAGCTGTATTGCAGGTCACTGTAATTCTTCTGTGTTCAAGAACTGCATTTTTCCCATGTGTTTAGGTCTTGGTGTGCTTGCAGTGCTGCTGTGGGTCTGCCACTACTATTACAATCATCTGGTTTTAAAGTGTATACACCATTTTGCCATGCTGCTGACTCATCAGGTCATTCCTTTAAACCATTACTAGCAGACAATTTCTGCTAAGGACATATACCTTGCATTCAGAAACATAATTACTGTATCGACTGTGAGCTTGGCCCACTGTTCTAGACAAGTGTCCATGTTTAAGTGATGACTGTAACCACACATGTGTTGCAAAGTGATGATCTGCAATACGTTGTTGGTTACTGAGAATATTAATTGATTTGCAACAAAACTTATCAGTCTAAGAGCAGTTGTAACAACATTATGTGCCTTTTAAACTTATTTTTGGACTGCCTTACATATTGGAAAATTACCGTTATAATGCATATAAAAAAATCAGTGTTACCTACACCTATTATATATATATATATAAAATCCCTATTTTGTAAAAAGATGACAACCCACACTACATCAATTTTGCAGGAAGTAAAAAAAAAAAGATTTTTGAGAAAATTTTCTCTTTATTATAAATGAACTGTTTGAGCTGTCAGAATGATAATGTCATGTGTGTGTGTGTGTGTGTATATATATATATATATATATATATATATATATATATATATATATATAATTAACGAAGGTTTGTGATAGTATTAGGATTAAAACAAGAAAATGGCAGCTTACAGACACAGATCCCGTCAGTGTATTTCATGTTTGTAATTGTCTTTTTTTCTTTTCTGGTTTTTTGGACATCTGGATGTGCAGTGCGCCAAGATGTAATGACGTCACTGTATGTGATATTCCTTGGCATCGTTCCTTGTGCGGCACTGGTAGCCATCTTCATGTACTACACTCGTCGCAATATTAAGTACTGGTGGAAGAAGAGCAGCGGTCACTCTGGACAAAACGTCCATCCACCATCGTATGTAACTTCTCGTTTGTGTAGTTCAGTATGTGGTTGTTGGGGTAGATCCCCTGTTTCAAAGCTTCGTAACTTTAACTTCGGTGTTGGGAACATTTGCACGCTGCAGACTACCCGTCTCCCTCGTCATGGCATGCCTCATAGTAATGAATGTAATGTATCCACAGTACCTCCGCAAGTTAAGGTAGAGATAACAAAGACAGATTTGATATCGACTACCAACTCAGATGTGATGAATACTCTAAAATCAATAAAGAATACACAGAATACAGACAACTCCCCTGGTTCTTGTAAAGCGCACTTAAATAAAGGAGTTATTCTGACTGTGGACAACTTCTTGCAACCTCCAGCATCTGAAAATGTGCCCATCTCTGTAAGGAGGGAAATGTTTATGAAAAGTACTATTAAAGCCAACTGTTTGCCACAGATACACATACCAGCCACAAGTATCATTTCCAGCAATACTAATATAGCAGAACCAACTCCTAGTACTAGTAAATCAGGTAGCCAGAATACACTTACACATTTCAGTAGTTCCACATCAAAGTCTGACCAGCCAAAAAAGATAAGAAAGAATTCAAAAAATTTGCACTTAAGAGTGACACGTGATCCTGTAATGCAGAAACTTATTGAGACATCAGATTCTTGTCAGTCAAGTCCTGAAACTCCACCCATTGTGAAACTTCAGAAGAGCCAAGCAGAGAGCTGTCCTTCCAGGCCAACAGTTGCAGAATTGTCATCAAAATTTGAAAGAGGAAATGTGTCAAAAACATGAAAAGCTAGGCATAGAATTTTTTTTCTGTGCTATTTGATTTTGGCCAATACTTATTCTAACATGCAGTCAAAGGTCAAGAAACTGATGGGCCCCCTTGCCATTGTACAGAAAGTGTGCTTTCACCTTGTCTATACTGTCAGTGCATATGGTGGATATGCAAGCAGACAGCTTATGAGCAGTTTAGGATGTCTTCCACTTTTCTGTGATTTAGGGTACTCTGGAGCATTAAACAGTTGATTTAATAACATTTAATTTGCATGGGTATGCTTGAGAGGAACCCAAAATGCCTGTTGGTGTGGAAAAATTATATTACAGAATGCAGAGAAGTGAAAGTATCAACAAACATTTCTCCTTGAAAGTTTCAGCAGTAGTGTGCATGATGTGTTGGCATCTTGGTGCACAGAGCTGCATGGTGCCTTGTGAAGCAGTTATGTTGGTTTATTCTTATAACACAATAGTGCATCAACACAAGTGATCTTATTGGGACTAAATATGAAAGTGACTTTGACACACGAAATGTGCCAATGAAATTGAATGTACAATGAGATTTCATTAACTATTTAAAGACTGAAGTTAATCTGAATTAATATTAAATAATCCATGACTGTGCATTAAGTAATTAAGATATGGTAATGAAACCAACAAATGCACATATATGTATAAAAATATACTATAAACATGGTGTTCCTCCCACGTGTTTTGGTCACTGTGTATGTGGCCATCCTTAGGGAGGTGCAGTACAAAGGATGGGCATATCGAGATATTAAAAAGTTTGTGAACCAATGCAATTTTGTACAATAATAAGTTTTAACAATACATGGTTTAATGTATATAGTAAAATATAAATTACAGATAAAAATAAAATAATAATAAATAAGATAAAATTAAAAATAAAATATAAAATATGTATTTACATATTTCACTGACAGCTGTTTCATCGCCATATTATAATATATAATTTTTGTTTATCTGCCAGTGTATTAATAACCACCTACACAAACATATTTCTTTCCCTTCAGGATGGTCACATACTACATATACTAGCTACATTCAACCTTTGTTATACACTGGAATTAATCACACAAATTTTTATCTGTATTTTATATGTAATATGTATTTTAAACCATGTATTGTTAAAACTCAGTATTTTACGTATATGCATTGGTACACAAACTTTTGTAATATCTCAATTTAGCCATCCTTTGTAATGCACCTCCCTGAGGACGGCCACAAGAGTGGCTGAAACGTGTAGGAGGACTACTGTGTTTATAATAATATAAGATACTGTTATATGTTTATGTGCATTTGTTGGTTTCATCTCCATTTTTAATTATGCGAATTATATTTCAAGATACAGTTCATACAGTTCAGTAACCATGCTATGTCTTGATAGTAAAAACTAATAATTTAATTTTGAATAGGTAAATTGTCCCTGTTCTGAGATACATATAAAACACATAAGTACACTCTGTGAGTAGGTAGTTCAATTGCTAATACTTGTGGTATGTGTAGTAAATCCTAGGCTTTAAAAGGTTAATATATGTTTTATGGGACAAACAGCATAATTTGTAATAATCAGAGATTTTATATGGCAGAATTGGGTGGTACATTATACCAGAAATGTTTTTCATAGAACATGAAAGTGAAAAATGGTGGCTTTTTCACAATTCCTTGTTGCCTTCTCTTTATTCTAAAGGTTTACTTTATCAGAATTTTGAAAGATGCTGCTCTCCTCATGGTTGTATCTAAGTACCAGTACCTTTGTGTCTGTGAATAAAGCACTGGTATTGACCTTGGAACTTTTTTTTTCTTTGGAACTGAATTATAAATCCCAAAATTTAGATTTATAAATGTCAGACTATTCTAATGCATGCAAAAATCACACAGAAAATTAATTTGTGCTAGATGTTCAAATCTTAAAAATGTAGATTATCCATGAAGATTATTGCATTAAGTAATACTTCTGGTTTATACCAAGTACAAGGGTAAATGAGTGCAATATTAATTTATTGCTTTTCTGGAAATAATTGAGTATCTGATTACAATGAAAAATACATAGTTATCTACTGTGTCTTGGAATCCATAGGCAGTCTTTTGGTTACAATTTTTGTACTACATTTTGGAGATGAAGAAGTCATGGCATTATTCTTGGTCTAACTTAATATGTGGTATGGGGAGGAGGTGTGTGCATGCTCATGTGCAGGTGTATACACACACAACACATGAGCATGCACACAATTGACTCACCATATCTTGCTGTTCTTGTCTGTCAAACAAAACACATTGTTATTACTACTGGAGTTGATAGACTGGACATGTAACTTGTAGTAAACAAGATATGAAGGAGAGATACTAATTTCTAGTGCAAAGAAATAGACTGTTGTCATTTCACTAAATGTCAATTAGAATACAGCAATATTGGTGTGACTTTGTCTCTTGAGTGTTTGCAAGGCAAAATTAATCGTCTGATATACGACTTTAACTGAATACATGTGAATGGTTTACCATTTTTATTGCCACTGCTTGAAGCAGTTGTTGTTGTTGTTGTTGTTATCTTCATCATCATTCAGTTCTGATGTTTTAATTTTTCCCTTTGTTGTGTAATTTTTTGTGGGGTGTTGTGCTAGTTTTGGAAAATTGTTTTCTTTATTTTAAGTTATTTATCTATATAGATACCAAAACCAAAGCAAGTGATCTCACCTCCCTCCAAAAGCAAATTTTCTTTCACCATTAAATGAATACATAAATTTACATTCTACCTTTGTGCGAACATGAACCCATTTATCTACCATATGTATGTAGAAATAATTATGTAAGTCACATTGAATTTTAACTGCCATTTATTCACATGCAGTAAGTGAACTACTTCACAGTGTGGTGGGGACACATGGAAACTTAAAGACTTAGGTAGCTGTTATTTGGCATTCTTATGACTTCTTTGCTCAACATGTACAAAAAAGAAAGGCATATTGAGAAGGTCATTTGTCCCTCTACTCATTTTATCTCTGTAAGCACTGAGTAGATGTTCATTAAATTTGGTATTGAAGGTCTACTTTTAAATTTGTTGGGGTAAATTTAAGTTTGTATTGTTTCAGTCAAGTATATGCCTCACTTTTTATGACATTTTATATCTGCAATAAATAAGAATTGGCCATAGAGCTGTGCGAGCTTGCAAGGAATGCTGGTGGTATGTCTGTGTACTCCATTGGTGTACATGTTTCTTTCTTCCTGTATGATGCATGTTTTGTAGTGTTTTATTTTGTATTTTATCTCTTTGGTGTGATGTGTGAGATATATGTACACATTTTATTTAAATATGACTTTTAATGCACTATTTCTGTAGATATTACTGCATATAGTTACATTGCTATCTCATAAATCCTCTCAGACTAGAATTGTTCCTAAATTTTTGTAAATGATCCTGTCATTATTGTACTAATTACTGCAACAAAAACAAGCGAATATTAACTGTTTTAACACAGGTTACAGGTACACTAATAAGCAGCGCGTATTTTCATTATACTGTATGATTTTATAAAAGTACCATGAAACTGTGTTTTGTGTAACGCATTTTAAAGTTTATTTTGATTGAATAAAATGAGCTGAAATTATATGTTGTATTAGCTGTGTCATCACTGCGGGCAGAAAATGGAAATGGAACTTTGGAGTGATAACAGTTTTGTTGCTGCCAGGATTATAAGGTTTGATGGTTTCAGTTATCAAATATTAGTTGTTATTAGTTCTTCTGAACAGCTTGGCTTCACTTCCATATTAATCTGCTCTCTATTAATGGTATTCTGTTTATTAAATGTGTTTTAATGCATGCTTAGTTTGCTTGGTTTGGAATTGTTGGCATTCTTATATTTAGCATAATGTGGGTGTGTAGTTGTGATTTATATATGTCCCAGTTGATGTGCCATCTTAAGCAAGTAAGTTCTGTTTAGATTAATGGAAGACAATAACCAAATTGGACTGAAAAAATTATGTAATTTCTCATTTTACTCTGTTTCTATGATACTTATTGAACTCCAATAAGTAGGAGATTTGAATGAATGTAATTTGCGATATAAATAAACCGAAAGGATATGTGTGCTTTCGGTGAGTATGTATAGTTCATTAGGTCTTTTTTTTTTTTTTTTTTTTTGCAGAGGACATGCTTTTATTTTATTTATAGAATTTTTTTTTGTTTCAGTTTATTTTACTACTTACAACAATAATTTTTTTGATTTTAAGGGGGG
>Ga0136643_10008350_pt1 | contig 15126 bp, 9 predicted proteins | sample TergutLab28metaG_FD_96883 | JGI IMG/M metagenome (GOLD analysis project Ga0136643, IMG submission 96883) | Labiotermes labralis P1 segment gut microbial communities from Petit-Saut dam, French Guiana - Lab288 P1 (version 3) (version 3) | ecosystem: Host-associated > Arthropoda: Insects >... | reverse complement strand
ATATATCTTTCTTATCAACAATTTTGCGGTTGTACATTCAAATAGCTCTATCTCGGAAACCGCTCGGAATAGGACACATGTTCATATAAATATTTTTGCTTAGAATGACCGATATTATGACCTTCCAGAATATTGACCATTTCTCCTGGAACACCCTGAATATATATATATATATATATATATCTGTATATGTATATGATGTAAAGTAACATAATGCGATTTACGTAATAATACTTTGGTGTTTAATGAGGCTGGTATTCAATGTTCAACACTTGTATTAATATAATCGCCAACATATAGCGTATTATTTATTCAATATAAGCTGTTTTATTATTTTATACTAAAATAAATGAAATTATATATAAGATGAAAACTTACCAATAAATAGATTTATTGGTAATTATTCATCTTGTATGTATAAAATTTTATTTTTCGGTAAGAATTATGTATATAAAGCCTAATGATGGGTTTTTGTATATGAGACGAAACATGTTGCATTATGAACCATAAAACATACTAAAAGAATATAATTGTGTCTGATGGCCGTTATCCTAACATCTTGTGTATCTTCATCACAATGGCATTTCCCACGTAAAAATATTTTCTCTTTTATTCCTGCATGTATAAGGCAAGGCTCATCTTGAGAATCTGACAGTTCCTTATGTCCTTGAGAAGTTCCTGTCCTTGTGTTGTGCTCGCAACATCCCTCCCTTGAGCCAAAAGAGTCCATTCCACACCCTCACATCCTTCCTTTTTCGACTAATTTTTTTATGATTCTCCTATCTTCGTCTAGATCTATCTATTTTGGCCGATTGTTTTCAGGTATTTCGACTAAAACTCTGTTATCATTATCGTCTTCTGCATTCTGGAAACAAATAATCACTCGTAGTAACTCCACTGCCACAATGTACGTACAGTCCCACCCCTATGTCACCTGAGTTCTATAACGATTTAAAAAACGCACATGGCCAACTTCAAAGTAAAGTCGACTAACAGAAGTCACGAAATTTCGGTTCATTAATACAGATGATAGTCGTCGTAGTTTTGACATTCTGTGGGTTATTGGTTTACACCGAAGTTTCGGGAAAAAACGTACTGCCTACTTCTTCAGGGTAAGCTGTAGTCATACTAGTTCATTTACCCGGTCAGACAAAAATTCCTCTTCCCGAGCAATGTGAAAAAGAACAGCGCGTGTCCACTCCATGGTAATTAATTGAACAAGCCTGCGATGATGCAATAAAGGCTTGTGAAATGTGAAGTGGTTTGTTTAAGGACTGTAGAGCGTTGGTGGGGAAACCCAATTTGGATTAAAAACCTGTCCCGTTGCTACTTAGTCCGCATGGTCTGGCCTGATATCGCATACGGGTCTCCGTACTGTCCTATATGTATATAGCACGTGTACACGATGTAAATTATTACTAATCAAGTTGCTGTTTCGGTTCTGTGGGGTGTTACTAGTAGAGACTAAATTAATAGATACTTCCGTATATCGGTCTGCCTCAATATTTTATTCCTCACGCAAGGGCAGGTGTTTTATATATATATATATATATATATATATATATAAAGGAATGAAACGTATGCGCTTCGTTTTTATTACGTAGGCCTATATCTGCATGTTTTATCTCAAGTGATCAGATGTCTAATTAGTACCATTACATTAATGTAAATTAATTTTCGTTTAACAACATTTTCTTATAACGAGGGGCTAGTGCGTTTTATATTGACCTCAACTAAATGTAACCTGTAATTTTATATCACCAGAGCTGTTTAGATTGCGATTTTTCGTAATTAAGTTGCTCCATGGTGCATTGTCTTTCTCGAGTAGCTAATCTATTATTTCCGAGAAAGTCAAGAAATTCTTCGCATTTAATGAAACAGAAAGGTTAATTACCATATTCGTAGGAGTTGGCCACTTGTTCCTCTCCTCAGCCAGCTGAATTCAGTCTATGTCCAACCATACTGTTTCTTAAAAATCCTTTCTAACCTTATTCTCTCATCTAAGCCTAGATTTTTCAAGTGGTCTCTTTCTTTGAGGTTCCCCCACCAAAACCCTGTATTCATGTCTTTTCTCCCATATACATGTCGCTTGTCCCGTCCGTCTCATCTTCCGTGATCTGATCAACCATGCTGAGTACAAATCTTGAAGTTCTCTATTATGTATATTTCTTTGGAGTCTTGTTCTTTCCTCCTTTTTAGGTCCAAATATCTTTCTGAACAGCCTCTCTTGTAAGACCCTCAGTCTATGTTCTTCCCTTCGTGTGAGAAACCAATTTTTCCATTCATATAAAGCACGAAATACTACAGTTCTGTATGTTTTAATGTTTGGGTAATTGTGACAAACTAATTTGTCTCATTGATGCATGGTGACGTGGTGTTACTGGGTAGTTATGACAAACTAATTTGTCTCATTGATGCATGGTGACGTGGTGTTACTGGGTAATTATGACAAACTAATTTGTCTTATTGATGCATGTTGACGTGGTGTTACTGGGTAATTATGACAAACTAATTTGTCTTATTGATGCATGTTGACGTGGTGTTACTGGGTAGTTATGACAAACTAATTTGTCTCATTGATGCATGTTGACGTGGTGTTACTGGGTAATTATGACAAACTAATTTGTCTCATTGATGCATGGTGACGTGGTGTTACTGGGTAATTATGACAAACTAATTTGTCTGATTGATGCATGGTGACGTGGTGTTACTGGGTAGTTATGACAAACTAATTTGTCTCATTGATGCATGTTGACGTGGTGTTACTGGGTAATTATGACAAACTAATTTGTCTTATTGATGCATGTTGACGTGGTGTTACTGGGTAATTATGACAAACTAATTTGTCTGATTGATGCATGGTGACGTGGTGTTACTGGGTAGTTTTGACAAACTAATTTGTCTCATTGATGCATGTTGACGTGGTGTTACTGGGTAATTATGACAAACTAATTTGTCTTATTGATGCATGGTGACGTGGTGTTACTGGGTAATTATGACAAGCTAATTTGTCCCATTGATGCATGGTGACGTGGTGTTATTGGGTAATTATGACAAACTATTTTGTCTCATTGATGCATGGTGACGTGGTGTTACTGGGTAATTATGACAAACTATTTTGTCTCATTGATGCATGGTGACGTGGTGTTACTGGGAAATTATGACAAACTATTTTGTCCCATTGATGCATGGTGACGTGGTGTTACTGGGTAAATAAGACAAACTAATTTGTCTCATTGATGCATGGTGACGTGATGTTACTGTCACTAGTAGTGAGATGCACGGGCCGCCACTCTTAGTTAAGTATCAATGGAACGACACACACACGTACACACGGATCTCGTCCTGGTTTCCAAGCCACTGAATGTATGGTAGGGCCTCTAATTCTGGACCGATTATCCGCACAGCATACGATGCTGACGTAGTAACAGTTAGGCCTACAGTTACGTCACAATGTTCTGACGCTCGACGCTTTTGTACAAGTGCAACTGGGATGGCGGTTGTGGGTTCATAAGTATCACTTGTGTTTAAAGTGAGCTTAATGAATTATGTAGGTAATACTGTTGAAATTGTGGTTGGGGGTCCAATAAACAAAGCTCTGAAAGAATGCGCGAAACTAGTCAAGATGCACGCCTCCATCTTGTAGAAACAGGTTATTTTATTTTCGAATTTTTTGGGCATCCTACAGTAAAAATTACCATATTCTCAAGATTCTGACCGTCTTAGTCTTTGTAGCCTTTAATCTTTCAGGTGTTTACTTACTTCTCAACCCTGTAGACGGAGACAGTATGTTCGTACGAAAGGTCTGTGTCCACCTACAAGACAACATAGTGTCAAGACTCAGACAGCTACAATCTGAAAATTTATATCGTCGCCAATAAATAATTTTGTTTACTAGTTCTGGTTTTGTGATGAACGTTGTACTTGAATCCTTAGTGTATTACGTTAAATTTTTAAGTTTTTAGACGCTTTTTTTCCTAGGTTCGTGCAGTTCATCAGTCTAGTTGTTCATTTGCTTCAGGATCCTCATCACAAGTTTGTAATATGCCTCATCCATTATGTAAAATGTTTACTATCATTGTTAATTATATTGTCATTAATACAGAGTTATTCACAATATCAACCCTCCGATGAACTCAAATAAATAGCCTTGACATTTTTAAAATAATTATTTACTGGCCACTACGATCAAGTAATATGATCCCTTTCGATTTTTGGGTATGGAAATTGAACAAGTACCACGTTTAGGCGTATTCATTCAAACGAATACAAATGCTTGTAAAGAATAATGATGAGCGAATGTATAGAAAGTTAACCTTTTGGCGCCGGAATTATTTTTTTAATTTTAGCACACCCTGTGTATAAAATGTGAATAATACAGGAACCAAATACGTTAGAATTATGAAACAAACTGCATTTTGAAGAGAAAAAACGGAGAGTATATACCATGTTTAAAATATTCAGTATCTTTATTTGTTGAATAAATATATAAAATGCAATTTTAGAGGTTAGCGGTGCGGTACGACCACTATAGTTGACATTAGGCGTCAAAAGGTTAATATTGCGTGTTCTTTTAGTTGTCATAAAAGTTAAAATTTTTGAAACCCCTATTCTACGCTGCTACAGTGAAGTGTAATAAAAGGCCACTGTCCATGCTGCAACTCTTTATAATGTGTGATGTTTGGGAGTGTTAGTTTTGTAACAGCTATGTCTATTTGGGTACAGAAATTGTATTGATTTGCACGAATGAGAGCAGACTACACGAATTGTTAATTATGAAGTACTGCATTCATGTAATACATGCGCCTGACATACAGCTGATTTGTAAAATGGCGGAGTGATTGTGCTAATTTAAATTTAATTGTGGCTAAACTGGCATAAGGGACATGTTCCATACAAATCGTGTAATTATTTCCGGATTCAGTCAGCACGGTTAAATATCACGATGTAATTAAGGTGATATTTGTTAAGCGATTTTGAATTAGTGTAGGTTGATTATTAAAATTGTTCCGTCTGTCTATACACTTACAAAAGTTCGCGGATGCTTGATCGGATTTTCGTAATCACTTTTATTGGAACATTTGCGGACTGTTTCTAATTTTGGTTAAAACCGGTCAACAATAATGTGACCTGCACGTGAAGCGTTAGCCCCGACGTAAGTCACCAAGATTTTGTCGGGGAGAAAAGAATGAAACCCATTCTGTGCACATGTTTTGTGCTCAGTGTTACGGTTTCCGAGATAGTGAGATAAAAACGCGGGAAATGAAGTGACCATGTCATCAATAAGTTTAAAATATTATTACTTTATAAACTGCACTTATTCCCTTTTTTATTTTTTGTTGACCGTGCATCCTAATATAATGATAGTCTTTTTTTACCAACTTGATGCACAAATTCTTGATTTTAATACATTTATTACATTCCTCTACATGTTTCGAGCCCTATTGTGCTCATCTTCAAGACGACAATTGTATTAACACAGAATCTGGTATCGTCACTCTCTTTGGGTGACTATACCAGATGCTGTGTTAATACAATTGTCCTCCTGAAGATGAGCACAGTAGGGCTCGAAACATGTAGAGGAATGTAATAAATGTATTAAAATAAAGAATTTGTGCATCAAATTGGTAAAGAAAAGATTATCATTACACTTATTCCGTCCAACACAACGCAGGTTCATTTAAAGTCGAGTTACGCCTGTGCATGCCTGATGATGGCCTGAGAAAGATCCGAAACATGTAGCACACATGTAATTTTTCTGTTCCTTTTAATGATATGAGACTAAAAATATATGCGATCAGCTCCCAAGCTAGAGGACCAAACTTTGCCTCCTGCACACGATGCTTCTTCGGCATATTCGCAAGTATCAGCCATAGCAGGAGGCTGCCTGTCAATGCGGAGATCAAGATTGACCACTGTGTACAGAGCCTATTGTATAATTATCACGTTCCTCTGAAGATGCTTTCAGGCTAAACTCTTCGTTTGTTTATGTACCAGTTAGTACAGCTAACAAAGATGGAACTCTGTCAATTGCACGACCATTATTTTGACTCCAGTGGCTCCAGACACTTCACGTCGCATCGCGTACGCCCCACACAAAGCTCCTTACCGGCTTGTTACCGGCACTGCTGTTCGCAGAGTTTGCGATATGCGTGTAAGATAGTCAGTGTCGTAATGCGGATTATATTGATGCGAGGCGTGTTCCTGTCTGATACGTACTTCACACGACTGCCATCGCATATTCGGATGAAAGTTTTGTGAAACACCAATTCCACACTGGAGCAAATTACATATACGCGGAATATTTGGAACAGCAGTAAGAGATCACGCGGAAGACACCTGCTGACTGAGGAAAATCTGAACGAAATTGGCACTAGGTTGTAGATATCTTCAAGAAAATCTTCGGCTGTTCTAGGGGACACGAACTGTAACAAGACGGCTGCATTTTCATCCGTGTAAGTCATCCGCGTCTCACAAACGTTAGGTCACAGATGGTGCAGCAAGACTAAATTTTTGAATCCTGTCTTCCAGGGGTCTATGCTGCATAAATGGGCCTCACAATTGATCTTCTTAGCGATTAAGCTGCACTTCATCTTAGCGGCCACAAAATCCCATATTAATCCACAAGGTGTCCCTTCGTTAAGAAGGATTGGGTTTGTGGTTTGCTATGATTGGAACTTAGATTATAGGACCAGTTTTTCCTTATGAGACAATAAATTGGACACATACACAACAAATGTGACAATGCATTTTTAACACATATCCTATACGGAAAGAATGTAGACCTATGCCTTTTAAGGTAATATAATGCGAGAAGTCCCACTTGAGACAATTGTTCGTAGGATATTTTTGGTGACAGAATAATATGAAGAGGACAGTGGCCTTCTGGTTCGCCGGATCCGAACCCGTGCGATTTTTACTTGTGGGGCATATTAAAACATGAATTTGATGAAACTAATTTTCGCACCGAAAGACGAACTGAAAAAAGAAGCTCTGGTTGTCTTACCAGCTTCACTGGCAAAACTGACTTGTTATGAAAAAAGCTCAATTTAAATATGACGTATGTCAAAGAGAGGAAGGAAATCATTTCCATCACGTTCTTTGAATATGGTGACTAGGAATCCTAATACGAATATTAGCTTCCATGCATGAAACCAAAAGGCGTGGACCCCGTCTCAAAACAAATTGGAATACCGGCGTTTGCTGTCCTGCCTGCAGTAAATCGTAACATTTCGTGGTTACGGTAACGCATGGAGGCATGTGATTATGTTAGAGGACGAACTATGTTCTGGTGAGAATTGGAATTATGACGGCAGTGTTGTGAATATTACTGTCCTTGAATAAATGACCCCGTGGGCTTTGTAGGTAGGTTCTTCGGAAATGTTTGTCCCTCTCTAACAAATGACACGGTATCTCGTCACCGAAGACGGTAATATGCCTTGCTGTGAATGAAGTACGATGCTAAATTGAAGAATGTGTTCCTTCTGCAAATAAATCCATCACTTTACACAGCAGTCTCATTGTGGACTTGGACATTGTGGACGTTATAGATGGTGACTGTTGATAGTTGTTGGTGAGAAATATGTATGGACATTTCTGTGCTAAAAATGTTGTAATGAATGAATAATGGGGAGATGATGTCCTTTGTTTGCACTTTTCATGTTCTTGGCCATTCAGCAGATTTCAATTGGATTTCATTTGGGACCTGCAAGAAAATGCTTCGGACTCATTTCATTTTAACCCATATCGGTCAAATATAACGCATGGCTCGCACGACATTCAAATAGAACTTCTGCCTTCTTGGAATATGGATTTATATATATATATTTTTTTGCACTAGATAATTTAACGTCCAGTAACGTTAAATGAGTTACAGAAAATGACAAGGGAAATATATGGGAAATGTGTAAGCCAGAGTTGTTAATATGGAGTTACGAAACTTACACTGCCATATTTCCGTTTCGTCTTACAGTAACCCAAGTAGCAAATAATTCCAGCTGTTACATAGTATGTAAACCCAAGGATATCAAGCAGAAGTTCATTTTTTCAGTCTGTTATATCGTGTGTATACGCCAGGCTAGCAAACAGACTTGATTGTTCACTGTTATATCCTGCGTATACGCAAGGATATCAAGCAGATTTTTTTTACTCTTTAAATCGTGAGCAAACGCAAGGACATGAAGCAGAAGTTGATTTGTTCACTCTGTTATATCCTGTGTATACGCAAGAATATCAAACAGACTGTCATTTGTTCAATTTGTTATATCTTGAATATACGCAATCTTCCATTGGCACTAGAGCCCACTGTGGGCTTTGGCCTGTCGAACAATGTCCTTCCATTTTTTCCTATCTGCCACCAACTCTCTCCATCTTCTCACTCCCAGCACTTGAAGACTTCTTTCTACTTCCTCTTTCCATCTTTTCCTGGGTCTTACCCATCTTCTCGTCCCTTCCAGTTCTTGAGTGAAGATCTTTTTGGGCATCCTGTCCTCCTCCATTCTCTCTAGGTGACCTAACCAGCTTATCTTTTGCCCTTTTATCCACCTTACTATATTTTCTCCTTTACTCATCTCTTCTAGTTCTCGATTCGTCCGACTTTTCCATTCCCCGTTTTCATATTTCACTCTAGCATACAGTGTCCGTAAAGATCCACCTTCTCCTTATGCCTATCGGTTTCCAATTCACAGTTTTGTAAATCCATTTAATTATTTTTTTTCGCTATGTATGATGGAAGATATCTCCATGGAGCTGTTACGTTTTCCCCTTCAATATGACTATATGACATGTTCCCTTCCAGTAGTCTGGGCAGTCCCTTCATGGAAATGCTTGTGATGATAAGCGGACAAGCGATTTAGCTCTTTGACATAGGCCAGATCAAAGAAACGGAGAAATTTCGTTTGCTGTTATTCTCACCAGTATTGTATGGTATTGTTATGTAATGCTTTCATTCCCCTTGTTTAAATACAAATAGGCTTATATAAATATATTTGAGAAAGTTCTCAGATTTAATAACTTTTATTCTTGCGGCAGATGTCAACCTTAGCTTGCGCAGACTTAGCTGAGAATGTTGGGTTAAAAATTTAAGAAACCTTTTCCATCTCGTTGTTTTATCTTGGCCAGAAATTATGTTGGAAATGCCATTTTTGATTCGAACATGGAATTTCATCATTCGGAGATTTTTGGCAGTAAGACTATAAAGAGTTGTCCCATAAGAAGACGGCAAAAAGAGCACATTTTAAAGGGCCGCAGGCTGTAGGAGTCCCTCTTACTCAAATTCAGACTGATTTTTCGGTGTTTGCTTTTGTTTGTTATTGCTCTCATGATACCCATCTTCATTGAGTTATGTTTCTTTGGACCCAACTCTAGCAATAAATTCTAGATTATTGAAGGGAATTTTAAACCATATGATGAGCATAATTTCGCGCAGTCCGAACAAGGAACAGCACTTGTTGAGCGAATTTAGGCAAATACAATTAAAAAATAACGTAGTGGAATGTGGCAAGAATTATTAAATGCTTGCAACGTAGGAAACGAGGTTATTTTGAGAACTTACGAGCAGTATAAACTATTTTCAGCGATTCGCATAGACAGACTACTTTTATTACGCACTTATTCTTATTCATTGCGCTCATACAACAGAACACTGCAGATTATTTGATTATGGAAAGTATTTTCAACGAATTTGCGACCATTTCCAAGCTTCCCACCACTAGACTGCCACGCAAGATGGGATTTTGTATTCTAATGTAAAAAGTTGCTCAGTTACTGTTAGAATTCAGCGTTCAGCAGCGCCAGTACCTCAGAGTGCGAAATTCATAGTATATGAGCAGTTACACAACATCGTTAAAGTTATTAAAATTATGGTTATTTAACCTTTTGGCGCCGGAATTATTTTTTTTAATTTTAGCACACCCTTTATATTAAATGTGAATAATACAGAACCAAATTCGTCAGAATTATGAAACAAACTGCATTTTGAAGAGAAAAAAACTGAGAGTATATGCCATGTTTAAAATATTCAGTACCTATATTTGTTGAATAATTATATAAAATGCAACTTTAGAGGTTAGCGGTGCGGTGCGACCACTGTAGTTGACATTAGGCGTCTATAGGTTAAGTGACTGCTATGATTACGGCAAATACTTGTATCATATGGAACGGTACGGTATAAAAAGTGCATTTGTTTAACCTTTTGAAGCACAGTGGTTACTATGTATACTGTACAGTTTATCCTACATACTCGACCTATAAAAATAATTTGTATTTTATGTACAGAGTGTATTTGTGAGTTTTATATGATTCCAGGAATACACAATGATTATTCTTCTCCATGCTTGGTTTCGAAATGAGACCACAGTGTTTTCTAGAATGTAAAAACCGAATATTGAAATGTTATCTACTCAAATTTACTGTCTGCTCCAAATTGGCCACATCGACTCTGGGCTCTATCCAGCCACCTGTTCAGTTTGTACGGGGGTAAAGCAGCCGGATAGTGAAGCTGCTTACCACATACGTCTAGTACTCAGGGTCAGAATGAGAGAAGCTATAACTCAGTTCCTCATATGCCATTTTGGCTTGCATAGTGACAAGTTTAAATTTGTCTTATGTTTTAAAAATTCAGTGGAAATGAATAATTTAAGGTAAACACACAAAATGGATGTTTGAATATGAATGATAAAAGACGGTGTCTGCATGTATGTGAGTTTGTGGTTGTCGTAACTGGTCAGAAAATAAAGAGGGCAGCTTGAAATTTTGGCAAGAAGTTTTGGATGTTTGTGGGGTTGACGTACTAAATAGGAATATAATCATAACTGGGGTAACTAAGCTTCGGTCGGTATTGCAGCGTCGCACTCTTTCGGCAACACTTATGCAACTGTTTCATAAGAAGTTGTGAAATTCGTGCTATGAAGATTCAGTGAAAGTGTGAGATAGCACTGTCCTCTGGGACAGTGCTATCTAGGAATGGTTCAATTGCTGAATTATCTGTGGATATCAACTAGAAATGGGAACTGTGAAATTTTCCCGTTATAATTTTAACGGGCTTTATAATAGTATGACTTAGTCACAACGGCTAACGAACGTAAAAATCTATCGGTATTGAGGTACTCGAAACGGAAAGTGAATGTACGAGGTATGATATGTTTATTTCTGGAATTACTAATAGGCATACAAAACTACCGCATTAACGTACTTCTTTTGCCTCGATTGAAGTAGATTAGAATTTAAAAAAATTATTATTTCTTTGCTTCACAACTGCAGGATGTTTTGTTCAGGTGTGATGGAAACATCTCATACGGACCGGGTCGCTTAGTAATTTTATAGTCTTGCCTCAAATATCCGCTGGTTTTTACAAAATAAAGAGCATGATTAGTATGTCATTTCGGATTTATTTAGGCGTGTATTTAGGTTTTGACGAATTTCAAGTTCGTTCGTGTCCCTGCTACCTTGCCTTACATTAATGCAAAGAGTTCATATAATTATAATAGGAAATCTACCATGACATAACGTAACCTCGTTAAGAAATACAAAAAAATTGTTGGAATATTCAGTTTCATTTGTTATAGATATAACGAAATACAATATAAAAGTCTGTCTCATGGGCAGGTAGAAAGTCTGTCTTTTGTGAGATTAGAGTTTGTAGATATGTGTTTCTTTTATCGTGAAGGATTTAATGAAAATACGAGTAATAATACCGAAATAATAACTCATAGATATTTTTGTGCTGACGTGAAAGAAGCAACAAGAGAAGTTCGAGGAAAAGGTAAGAACGATAAATTTATGCCAAAAGAAGTGCAGAAAATGTCGCATAAAATTCTGAGCTTGTACTGGACCCAATTCTTCTTTCGCTGGAATCTTCCAAAGTAATCCCCAGAGCAACACCAGACATCTACTTCTACAAAAGAATGTCTGTACTGAACTTAAGGTAGAAGATGAAATATGTACATAGTGCAAAATCTGCGGCGCGTTCTTTCATCTGCCGGTCCTAGCAATAGCGCTGCAATCGATGAACTGTCTATATTAAGCTCGTCTCTAGCGTTAGGCCTAATGCTAGCATATGGGGGGAAACGCGAACTATGTGGAGCACCAGTGTTCAGTTGTGGCACACAGAATTTAAGTGGTAAAAAGTCTAATTTACATTTATAATTTGTTCGTGAGTGCAGAAAGTGATAAGGGCACAAACTACTGCTAGGGATGCCAAGGCTCAAGCGCACAGATAAGTAGGTATTCACGTAAGCTGTCCAATAATAGTTCGAAATAAAGTACAATAGAAGTGGCTACACAATATTTTGTAAAATTCTCCCACACAAAAGTTTTTGAAGATAGTTTTAGCGGTGTCAGTCCTTTTGTACGCCTAAGTACGTAGAGAGCGAACGCAAACGCACCTAGAAACCATGGAGAGCCCACAAAATTCTACGAGTTTTTTGATATGTTGTCCTTACATAGAACCAACTAAACGCATTTCGTACACTTTGAATTGTAGTCTACATGTGTAAAAATATAAGCTTTTAATGTAAACTGAAGGCACTTGGTGCGCATCGTACCATAGTGGAAAAATGGTGGTGGTGGTGATGGTAATGACGATGACGAATAATAATAATAATAATAATACAGTTATTTACTTGCTGACTCAGCATCCGATAGGCGAATTGCAGAGTCAGCATGAATACAAAAACAACACACAAAGAAAACAGAGACAGAACGAAATCACCAGAATTCAATTAATATCCTTGAAATTGTAACACATGTTCTTAAATACAAAGGGATTAACGAGCTGCATCGACAACGGAAGCAACTGAAGCAGGACAATACCTGGAGGTGCAACAGAACATATACGAGGTATGTTCCGAGCAGGAACACGAATGCATGTTCTGTATAATTATGACAGGACTTACGCAGTGATAGAGACTAGTTAGAAATCAAGCACTTTTTATGGTAATTCCAGGGGTGTAGTATCTAATGATTTAACCCTTTAAAGTATTACCTTCATCTGCATTAAACATTTCGTTCCTACAGACCAATAAACATCAGAGCCGTTTTGAAGACAGTCAGTGTTTGTTGTGAGAATCGTAAGAAACACTGAGTAATCATCCTGCAGAGTTTCTTAATTCTGCAGCAGACGGTACGTATAATTACCACTGGATTTTAAATGCTTAAAATCGAAATTGACATATTTAACATTTTGAAAAATACATTGTAGCGGAGGGCGGAGGACTTCCTTTCTGTGCGCTCAAGTTTATTAGTAAAAAATAACGTAATTCCCATGCGATATAATAATAATAATAATAATAATAATAATAATAAAGGTAATAGTAATACCCCGCTCATAGTATTGCGCATGTCTTCTTCCAAAGACAATGAGAGGCTGGAATACGTAAATACCTGTTGCGTAGCTTAAAAAAGTCTCGCTGAAGGAGGGGAATACTTCACCTAAGGTGAGCTTTTCCCCAGAGTCGGGGGGCAAGGTGAAACCCAGCAGAGCCATGGACGAGATGAGGACGCAGGGCACAATCAGGTTGAAGAAGTAGTAGAGGGTCCGTCTTCGAATCTGGATTGTAAATGTTACATCCACGTATGGCTCCGGGCAGCACTGGTACACGATGGTGTTCTTCTTACCCGGCATTCCTGCATGTCACACAAGTTACATGTAGGCAATAAAATGATAGACTGGATCAAGATATCTACTAAAACAATAAATACGAAACAAAATCGAAATTTTATATTCGGGGGTACTGACAGTATCTTTACGTAAATTACATGTGGATATGTCTAAGAGGGAATTAAGTATCTTCATGTTTGTACCGTGCATCAGTGACATTAAAACACTTTATTATCCAACAGATGCACAAAATATATAATTAGTAGATACAATTAGAATTATTATAAAATATTTAAAACATTTAAAATTGCTCCAACATGCTTCGGATCACAAAGGATACATCATCAGGGAGCTGTATACAGTGCTTGGCTAAAATTACAATAATGGTTCTATCTAGTCCGTTGATATGGACGTAGTCGGTGTTATGGCAGCATATTTGCCAGTGATGCGTGTGTGTACTGCACGGTCTAGAGAGGCAAATTTGCTGCCATAACACCCGACTACGTCCATATCAACGGACTAGATAGAACGATTACTGTAAATTTAGCCAAGCACTGTGTAGAGCTCCCTGATGATGCATCCCTTGTGATCCGAAACATATTGGAGCAATTTTAAATATTTTATAATAATTGTAAATATATCTACGAATTTTATATATTTTGTGCATCTATTGGATAATAAAGTGTTTTAATGGAATTAAGTAATTGGAATTAGGTTCGAAATTAAGTACTTGCCTCGGATGTATCTTTGGGTAGAGAGGAAAGGTGGCTGTGAAACACAAATACATTCGTAACTTACAGATTCTTGACAGTGGTTTTATATCACTTATATCACCAACACTGCTTAGTAGCGGTGCTATGTTGATTTATAATTGCATCCTATCACATTTGTTCAAGAAAAGCCCTGTGGTTTTATGCCCTTTATTTTTAGGGGTTAGAATATTGGCCCGTTTAGGCTAAATATTAAATTATGGATGTGTCAAAAAGTAGCTACGACTTGTTACTCCATGCATTCGCTCAGAATCTTACTAAATTTGGGACACAGTTATTACACTCACTTCAGTACCACACACAGCAATATGAGTTGAGCTTGCACTGAAACAAAATTTCAAATTTCTTAGCAAGTTTTTTTCTGTCACTTTTGTAAGGGCGAAGCTTATCGTGTGGGTGTCTGTGGTAGACGCTATGTAGATTGGTAATGACTTGTAATATGCATTCGTGGTGTGAATCGTTGATGGACGATTTATTATTAACCCTTTCAGTAATGAGTTTTACTGGGCAAATGGCGACAAGTTATGTTTTTGTGTTTTCCTTGTAATCCTGAGTGCTGAAACTCTAAGCAGATCGTAAATATTAGAGACCTGTAGCATATTTCATCTATGTTACTGTGTTATGCTGTAACTCTTTTTCCTTAGGGTATTGTATTTCATGGTTCTGGTGCTTGTTCATTGTTCTTGTATTGTGATGGTTCATGTTCTTGTATGGTGCTTCGGTCCTTGTGCGGTGCTTGTTGTTGTTGTTGTATTGTGT
>Ga0136643_10008348_pt1 | contig 15127 bp, 11 predicted proteins | sample TergutLab28metaG_FD_96883 | JGI IMG/M metagenome (GOLD analysis project Ga0136643, IMG submission 96883) | Labiotermes labralis P1 segment gut microbial communities from Petit-Saut dam, French Guiana - Lab288 P1 (version 3) (version 3) | ecosystem: Host-associated > Arthropoda: Insects >... | reverse complement strand
TCTTGTTGAATGCAGCTTTAGCCATAGCAATCCTACATTTAATTACACAAGCACATCTTGCATCATTTGTTAAAATGCTACCCAAATATTTAAAAGATTCCACATTCTCTAATTGTTTTTGGTCTGTCATAGTTTTTACTGGAAATGGTTGTCTTGATTACTTTTGTTTTTTCCACATTCATTTCCATTCCATAGCATCCTCCAATTTCAATTAGTTTATCAATCATGACCTGCAGCACCTTTTCTTCCTTAGCCAGTAACACAAGGTTATCTGCATATTTCAGAGATTGAGTGATTTGCCCGCTAATTTTGAAGTCTCCAAACCCTTCCAGAGCTTCCTTGGTAAGACATTCGCTGTACAAGTTGAACAGAATTGGTGACAAACAGCATCGTTGTCTAACTCCTCTTCCAATCTTCACACTTCTTGTCTCCCCTCGGTTCAGTCATACTTTAACACTCTGAGCCATGTACAAGTTGCTAATCAATCTTCTTTCACGCCAGTCAATACAAGTTAAATACAGGAATAGTTTTATTGCATGTTTTGTTGTACGATTGTCGTTCCAGGTTTCGTCGGACTCCTAAATCACTTGTTGCCGTAAGTTACAGAATGCTACAACAGTGTGCCACAGGGCGAAGGGAACGGTTTATACATAAACACTTTACGTCACCTCTTAAACCGACGATGAAAGAAATGTCGTACAATACATATAAACGTAAATTTAAAATAATTTACTGCCTATAAATTAGGCGAGACCGGCGAAACACATAGATATAAAAGTATAGCGACATTAAGGGCATTCCTGGTTTATGTACATACAAAGTTCCTAGAACTCCTGAAACGAAATGAATATGGCGGATTATCATACCAGGCTCTAAGGTACCCTAAATTACCAAAATGTATCCACACCTACCCAAACCTACCCACACCTACTCAAACCTACCCACACCTACTCAAACCTACCCAAACCTACCCACACCTACACAAACCTACCCACACCTACCTAAACCTACCCACACCTACTCAAACCTACCCGTACCTACCCAAACCTACCCAAACTACCCAAACTTACTCACACTTACCAAAACCTACACAAACCTACCCACACTACCCAAACTTACTCACACCTACCCAAACCTACCCACACCTACCCAAACCTACCCAAAACTACCCACACCTACCCAAACATACCCACACCTACCCAAACATACCCACACCTACCCACACCTACCTAAACCTACCCACACCTACCTAAACCTACCCACACATACTCGAACCTACCCGTACTTACCCAAACCTACCCACACCTACCCAAACTTACTCACACCTACCCAAACCTACACAAACCTACCCACACCTACCCAAACTACCCAAACGTACACACACCTACCCAAACTTACCCACATCTACCCAAACCTACCAAAACCTACCCACACCTACCCAAACCTACTCACACCTACCCAAACCTACTCACACCTACCCAAACCAACACAGGCGCTGCCATCACCGAAGTGGCTTTCGGAATTATTTCTATGTACAATGACGGGACTCTCAATAGAGTAGTGAAAACGATAAACCTTATTTTGAACAGTTATCGGTCATTATACTTGTGTTGTAATTTCCAACCATTGAACATACGGTTTAAACCAACGCTCCAACTAGCTTACAGTAGAAAGCAGCTAAAATTATTGTTTCCTGAGCAACATATTATGACAGTAAGACACATTACTAAATGTTTTTTTAGCAGCTAATATAAATCCGATAGTTAAAACTTTGATAGGTTTTCCAATTTTTTAAGTGTAGAACGATATCTCTTAATATGAGGAAAGAATTTATGTAAAAGGCGCCAGACAAGTGAAATACTTTGGAAGGTGCCGGACCCACTAAGTGCGTAATAAGTTAGCAGTTCAGGGCCTTGCTTAAGAAGAAACATTTTGGTTTATACAGGTCACCTAGAGTGGTGAAGGACAGTGACCTCTAGGACCATAATAAGATACTTATGGTGGACGGGAAATGTGTAATGTGAAGACAAGAAATTCGCACAAAATTTTAGTGGCAATGCCTCTCAGGAATACTGCCGTAAGAGACCTCAAAACGAAGACCGTCATTTGCTCAAAAACCGCCAAGAAAACCTCAAAAATAAAAAATTGTAAAAACCGGTTAAATTCGGTGCCGAGCAAAATTACAATTTTTTTTTCAAAACCTTCGTATAATTAGTGTATATTTGTCAGGAAATTCCAAAGTTGCGGCCGTGAAAATGGTTGAGATAAAAATTTTCATTTTGGAAATAATGAAATATTCTTTTAAATAAAAACATATTATCTAACATTTCGGTTACTAAAAAACCTTTACGAATATAAACATACAAATATCAATGACGCATTAAACAATACGTTACGAATTTAAAGATGCTCGTAATAAGGGATCTGAATTTAGTGAAGTAGTTCAAAACTGAAACGACAATTTCTTAGACTTAAACCAAAATTCTTTCTGAAGGCATTTTTACTTGAATTACCCCGCTCAATGCGTGGTCAGCAAACAAACATAGAGGGATTGCTAACACTTTTGAAGGGCAGTTTCAAACCTAAACGTGAAATCCAAATTCGTGTCTGACCTGGTTATGAGATTTTAGCACCATTCACAATAGTAACATTTGTGCATTCTCTAAAAGTGTCAATAAGAAAATATTTTTTTTTACTTTAAACACTAATAAGATTAGGTGAATTTAACCACATTACTATCCCAATGGTTTTCAGAGCATTTCCCGCCACAACTGAGGCGTTTATTGTACTGTTCGACGTTGACTGAAGTCCGTGTACCTTATTATCAGCCATCTCGTCACAGATGTTCATACGCTGTGACAATCTTCGCATTTGTGGGCGTCAGGAGTTTTGCTTTACCGTTGTAAATGGGCGAAGATAATTAGAAAACGAATTCCCCTGGCATAATCACAACGGGCGCACGTCTTTCAGTTACAGAATTGTACGTTATCCAAACTTATTTCCGACTGAACTTTAAAGACCAATATTCATGCATAAAATAGCGACTGGTGGCACAAGTAATTTATTCAAAATGCATAATAATCTTAGAAACCTTTCATGATTAGCAGCACAGTACCCCACCTCATTTTATCCCCCTCATTAGACAAGCAATTTTGTTCGTTCTGATTTTGCCATGATTAATCAAGGAATGTATCTGACATTTCATAATGTCTCTAAAAGTCGCACGAGCAGAGGCAGCAGAAGAGCACAGAGCTGCACAAATTTCTTATTGTATAATACCCACGCCCCAGTAAACTGCTCGGAGATCACAAGTTCTTTCAGCATTTATCTATTTTGCAACTATCTCGACGGCAGTTAATAAGTTACAGAAAGCAAGACAAAAAGCAATTCACTAACGCTTTTTAGTCTCTCGACATGACAGTCATTTTTTATTTACTGTGATATTAGGCTGCTTTAGCAGGAGTAATGATACATAGTTCTGGAACATACGTAAACTTAATTACCATAATGTGGAATGGTTTAGCCCTTGTGGGACTAAGAATAATCTTAACTACATTTAAATTTTCATTTTCTACGGCGCAGTAAACACACTGTGTCTAGGTTGTAAGAGCCCATCAGTTAACACTGTACAGGGAAATAATCCAAGATTTTTCTGACGTGCACACAAGATATAGAAATACATTGTCGACAAAATGTAATATTTTTTATGTGAAACTTGTGGGAATAGTAGTACGTTCAGTAATTACTGGGGGCTGTCATGCAAGGTGACATTGTGGACGATACGCTACACATTGCAAATGGCTTGTAGAGCTCATTATTGTTTTAACAGTTCTTATAGTGTTCACTGTCACAACCATTACAATAAAGTAACTGCAAGGATTGGGCAAACCAATAACCACCGTCAGTTTACAGTGACCACTGGGCTTCCCAGTGCTAACAGGAACGTAGAGTTTTAAAATCGTATTACGTAACGTGGAAATCAGAACAGTTTAATCAACTGCGTTCTGTTTTAGAACAGATTTAAAGTCCGTACAATTTTGCCACCTCGAATTCTGCTCCAATGCTTTACAGCATCTCAGAGATCTGCTCTCGAATCATGCTATACAATAGCTATTTGACTGGTTGGCACATTCGTAGGATATTTAACATCGTTCCATCTTGTATACAAGGTACCCATAGTCAAATGTCAAGGGAGTAAGATTAGCCTATGTAATAATGTGCAAATGCCGAACCCAGAGGCCGTGCGGTCTAAGGCGTGGGTCTGCGGTCGCTCGCTTGCCGGTATTGTGTGTTAGAAGCCCGCCGAAGGCATGGATATCTGTCTTTTGGGACTGTTGTGTATTGTCAAGTAGAAGTCTCTGCGTTAAGTTGATCATTCGTCCAGGTAAGTCCTACCTAATATGGGGCGTCGTCGCGTGTGATCCAAGTACCCCAAGACCACGGTCCACGTTGGGCCGCAACGCCACAGAAAAGAAAATGTCCAATACGACTTAAGAGAAAGCGGTTGTGGCCCCCGTAAATTTTTTTACAGCCAAATGTCTGCCTGTAAAACTACAAAAACCTGTCCAGATTTAGACCTGAAACCAGTTTAAAACTGGAAGTAAAAAAATAAAACTCCCGTTGAGAAAACGAAGCTACGGAATTGCGGATCTTGTCCCGCAGTTCCGAACTGAAGCACGGACAGTTACAGATTTTTTTTAAACATTGTAGTTTTGTTACATCTTCATGCAGCTGTGGGCAACATAAGCTTGTCTTCTGCACCTGGGAGCAGAATTTCAATAGGAACCGCGACCATCGGAATTCGAAACAAAATAATTTGCGATGTTCATGTCCACGCTATATAGTGGTTAGGCACACGGGTCTTAGAAATTTCAACCGTAATTTTTACGTATTTTCAATCCATTTTTGAAGATCTGCCTCAATATTAGGTTCAGATTTAAGGCTATAAATTTTGGTGTTAGCAGATGTAATAATCTCTCATAGCCAACTATATAATTCGTATAATTTCCAGCTAATGTTACAAAAGATGAATAATGATGAAGTCGTTTATTTAAACGTCCGCACGTCAGAACACAAAATTATAGAAGCTTACATTAGTTTCTAGCTAAAGCTACTAGAATAATAAGCCGGACATAGCAGGAGAGATGATGTAAATTTCTTCATTGTAAGGGAATTTTTTTCTTTTCAGAATTTAAGCCAATCCCAAACCAGCCATATTTTGTTTTTTAACACTGTTGAAGCCTTCTTCTGTTCGTAATCTACGTCGAATTGGACCCAGTCCCTAGAGTACATGCATAGTTTCTCCAGATGGTGCCTTGCTTCGTAATAGAAAGATCTCCTGATACAACCACTTGAAATGTAGCAGGATGTGAACCTCTGATAGTTCGGAACTAATCTACAGATATCTTAGGCTTTTAATAGTGTCTTTACCTTGTACATATACAAACATCATGGAAACAAAACAAGATAAGGATTTATACAGCTCCTTCGGGAAAATCAGGCGTACAGTATCACAATGTATAAATTCAGATGCTACTATAAATGTTCTGACAACAAAACGCCATCTTCCCAGTATATATTGTGGTTTCTGATTCAGAGACTGAGGAGATTAATGAGTACAATAATTGATTTAATTCCTCTGACATTCAGGCTTACATTAAACTGAGTTCTGCACTCCATAAATACTGTTTCCAATTAGTGTGATTGTCTAATTTATTTTGCACTAAAAATATGTGAAATATTTGTCCTAACTTTCATTATATATTTCTACATACAATCATGGTAAATAATTTTACTGTTTTATAAATGTAATTTCCAATTACTAAACTCTACTTTCTTCGTCATTTTTAAAGCTCTGTTTCTGCTTCATTTAAGAAACCGAATGTTATTTGCTTCTTTAAAAACTGTACTGTAGTATAATCATTTCCATTCTTATACATTTAAATATCCTTTATGGACAAATTTGTGGTTTCATACATTGAACATTTATTTATATTACCAAAGGCAATAACTAAAATACCAAAATCCACGACTTCTGGAGACACTAACAGCCCCTCAGCTATAAAGCAGTCCCCGTTTGTGATGTGGAAACTGAAGGGTCATAAACATTTTGACAACCACATGTCTGTTCCATGTTCTAAGAGAAATGTATTCAGTCTTCTCTTAATGTATTCATGAAATACCGACGTATCTAGGATATTTAAAAGAAATGCAATAGTCTTGGCAATTGTAACGAAACTTTTCCTATTATTAGAATAATTCTGGACTAATCTGAGCATTTTATCCGGTACGCCAACATTTTTTATTTTTCTATATATATTTAAGTTTAAATTTTATTTGCATTTATAAATTCAAACTTAGGAATTACCAAGACAAGATTTCAAACTTATGAAACAAGAACACCGAAAATGTCTAAGAAATTGTCAGCAGTTCCACTATGATTATTCATTTTGTCTTCAATGAAATATCGATCGGGTTTTTATTCCAAAATTTAAAAACACTTTCCTGGCATATGGAATGGGCTTTTTAGCTCCCCAGTTTAAATATTAAGACATTCGGGTATTGTAAGCAAACAAAACGAACTGAGAAGGAGAGGTTATTTTCCTCCAGTTACGAAATTACAATTCACATCTGTCGGTTTAAGCTTTTGTGGGTACTGTCTGCATGAAAGTTCCAGCGTTAGAGAAATAAGGGCTGAGGTTTGAGTGGGACTGCGCGAACATACTGGCTTTAATTAGCAATCAATTGATCAGAAAAGAGACTGACTTCCAACTGCACTGCCCACTGATGGAAAACATGATTGCAGTGAGATGTCCAAGCAAATAGCAACATGCAGCCCCACTTTGTACAGCGCTTTGTGGCAAGTCACTCTGCCCCTCGACATACAAATGAGACGAAAACTAATCATTCCCTTGGCAGTGTTCAGCCGTCTCTTTAAATGGTTTTGGTGAAAATGTCTCCTCTTACTTTAGCTTCATCCTCCCGTTCCATATGTGCCTTTATTTTCTCCAACAGGCAATGTTTGTGGCCAAAACGAACAATGAATTCGTTGCAATAATAACATCAAAATTATTATTGGTAGAAAAAATATTGTTGTGGTTCCTTCTTCACTGATAACTCGCATAACATTATTTCGTATCATATGGGATATAGTTTAGGTTTACAAAGAAATGTTTATGGACAAAAAATGTATGTAATTTAAAACATAAACAGAACACAGGTTGTTTCAAAATTAACATAAGTATTAAGAAAATCCAGGTAAAAAAAGATAAATCAGAAGTGCAAAAGGCAACGAACTGTTTGAAGACAGAGGCGAATTGAGGTCACGAATCAGAGTTAATCAGTCATTCAGTCGTTTTGGCTTCCAACTCCCCTTGGTGTTCTTGACCAGAAGATAGTGACACGTTTGTAACTTGCTGTTATGCACTCCTGGAGCTCTCTATCCTAGAAGACAGCGGATCAGTCACTTAAGAGAAGGAAGATTTTTCTTTACGAAAGAACGTCCTGTTCTAAGAATGTTCCCAGGGTTTTTCCGTTTTCCTTCTGAAAAGTAGAGCAGAAATGTGAAGAATGACAGATAATATTCAATTAAGTCAGAAAAAGATGAGCGATGTATTAAAGTGAAATGCTAACTTGAGGCAAATAGGAAATTTTATTGATGTATTCTTAGTTCGACATGTTTCGGGTACATACGCCCATCATCAGGAGCATTAGATGTTGAGTTGCAGCATATGGCTTTCTGCACCGAGTTTTTGGAAGGGTGGTGGTCTTGAGAGCTGATGCGTAGGTCGTGTGTACGGTGTGGATGGTGCCGTGCGACGCACACACTTTGGAACTCCAGCGTCAAATGCGCATGCGCCATGTTGTCATCTGTGGCCTGTCCGGGTCTAGTATATTTTTACACATTATCACCTAAAAAGCACGATATTAGAAACGCAATGTGAAATGTGTTTTTTTTATTTTCTTTACAAATTTTGCCTGACACATTTCTCATTCTCAGAAGCAGTGAGCAAGATGTGATCATAAATGTATATTGGTCTTCATGCCAAGTGCTCCTTATTCTTGTCCCATTTTAAAAAACTATAATTTTCTGCACAGATTTTCGAAAAATACTCAAATATAAAATTGTACGAAAGTCCGTCGGGAGGGAGCCGAGTTGTTCCGTGCGGACAAACGGACAGACGGACAGATATGACGAAGCTAGTAGTCGCTTTTCGCAATTTTGCGAACGCGCCTAATAACACGATTCATACCTCACAGAGAACATCCCTGTCGGTTACGAAGAACAAACGTTAATGTTGTCTATACAAATAGTCAATGTTTATTTAAGAATCACGTGACACACATTAGTAAGACTGTGTGGATAAATGGCAGACATTTTTAATATTCAATAGATTAACACTGATCTTTGGATGATTGTTTAGTAAACTGGGTACCACTTATTCATGGTCGTCCTCTCAGCACATTTTAGCTACAAGAGATTCTACATTTCAAAACAAACAATACACAAATTTCTAACTCTTTTAGACTAAGAGTCTAAGATAATAATAGACAAAGCTTTTAACAAGCACAGCTTTCTTTAAGACAGCGAAGGATCTGCGTTCTCTTCAATTAATGTCTCTATAAATTCAGAGCTGTGAAGAGCAGATTACACGAGTACAGCCACAGTTCAATCCAACATTCAAAAGTGCATGTTTAAAAGTATAATATAAGTTGTGTCTGCAGTCCGAAAAGAAAGAAGGGGCCTCAATCTCCTGAAATTTAAGGTAGAAGAATATGCACGTTTCTTTTCATGTCGCTGTCAATCTGCTCACCGAAAGGCGAAGCATATTGACCTGAATTTTATTATGAAAAATAAAACCACTAGCGGATATCAAACACGTCCGAGTACGCAGCAGGGCAATATTTCTTCAGACATCCGCAGCACTCAAGGGAAACTTAAAAAAAAAAGCACAGATCATACAAAATTCTTGAGAGCAATTTATTTGTTTGTTTCGTTACCTTTACTTATTTGATGAAGACATCCTCGCAAACTTGAGTTTACAGCGTCGGGTAATTGGAGAATTGGAGAGATGAATTCGAATGGATTAGAAGGGAAGTGGTCCTTGAAGGTACAGGAGAAGAATACAGGGCCCATAAAGCCTACAATAAGGGTTGGACAATTCTACGAATTAATAATCGGAATACTGCCTCTCGAAGTATAATAAGATGCCACCTTAATTGACTGAAGAGAAGACGTTTCCATTTTGCCTACCGAGTTGGTAAACTCCTTGCCAAACCATCCTTGCGCACAACCTTGGGGCCACTTTATTTGCAAGTGAAAACGGCAGGCCTCAGACGCCGATTACTCGAAACTGAATCGCCAATTCGAGTATCCAAATTAAAATTTCCAGTCTCCGCGTAAAACAAAAGCAACTGAAAAGAAGTGAAGTTTACATATTCATCGTCTCCAAGGTGATTTCGTCTGTATTCCTAATTTAGACCGTAATCAATGATTTTAGATGTTTCACAAATAAACTTGCCTGCAAAACACTCTCTTACAAATAAAGTTCAAATATGAATCTTAATGGCCTTCATCACCACATTATTGACGCCCATGAATGTTAATTACACCAGCAGATCCAATAATAAACGAGGCTTCAGAATATATATTCTACAGATAATACATCCATTTTCGAAATCACGCATTAAGTAAGATTTTTTAACACCCTCCCCTAATTATGGCCACAGTATTAATGGAGACCAGATCTTTACATTAATTTGACTTTGGTTATCAACGTGTTCTATGTCATCATAGCCAACAAAAGTCTTTAGTGAAATGGTAGTACGCTGCATGTTATTGGAAAGCTCCTGACTTCAGGTCTCTGTAGTACGAAACACATTTTGTTCATATTTGACATCAATTTTTCCGATAAATGTTGGAAATGTACCTCAAATCACAACACTACCCCCGCCTTTCACACACACTGTAGCCGTCCAAATCACTACAACGCTAAACTGCCTGACCAGTTCAGTCGCCAAGCATAAACTCCTCCCAGGGGACATAACGTGCTCGCCCTACACAGTCACTTTAGCAGTAGACAGACTCACTTATTTGGCACGGTTTTCCGTGAACAATTCGCTAAGTCTATCAACAGTGATTATTAAATTTTTAATTACAGAACTAGTATCAATTATGAACTGCACTGATAGTTACCACTACCGAGTCGCGAATGTAATTCCTGTTCTTTCTCTAGTGTGACGAGCAGGAGGGCCCTAAACCTAGTGCTTTCCGAACCAAGTTTTTTCTGCTTCTGGACCAATTCCCCTCTCATAAAACAGGTGTCGTCCCCGTGTGCTGTGATCGAACGTGCAAATCAGGCTCGCTGTTGGGATTAGAGGGACAAAAGCCGTCAATAACCCTCAGCTAGGATAGCCGAAATCCTCCTTGGGACAAATAGGCCTTAAACCTTAAAATATCACCTTACTCGTGAGGTCTTACAGCGTTGAGGCCTGTACCTACCAGTGAGGGACTTTAACCTCCATCCCATGCGCCAGTACACAATTCGCTCGAATTCTGATTACTGTACAATTACTACAGCCAAACGCACTTTGCCTACCTGTGATCTGAACTCGAACTACCCTCTAATCACTTTCTATTCGACACTATGCCATTTGAATTTCTCTGAGACATGTTCAATGAAACATACCAGAATTATTCAATAAAAATATGACGTCATTTTAACGTTTTAACACCTGACGTGACCTGACGTTAAATCGGAAGATAACATTGAAATGAATCACGTTCTAACGAAGTGGAAGAGGCAGCGATTACGATTTTTTTTGTGGTTTAGTAATGTTGTATCATGTGTGTTTAATGTAATCTGTTTAGTACTGAATTTGTGGCAGTTTCATGTTATGTCTTTTTGAAGTTAATTTAGCATTCGAGTAAATGAAACTTGATTACATTTATTATTTTTGTTACTACTGTGTAGATCTGCAGAACTACTGGTACTAGAAATACTTAAGAGTTGACTGTGTCTAAGGATACTGTTAATTTGTCGCGTATAACCGCTTTTACAGCATGTGATGGCAATCATATGTAACACATAACAGCACAATGTGGGAAAAATTAAGAGATTTTGATATTCAGCAGGGTGGTGTACATACTTACCACCACCCTTTAAGGGTTTAATGAAGATACTGAATAGAAAGATCATTTTACTTGTAGTTTAATGTGACAGAAGAAAACTTACTGGGGATATTTGCTGATAGAGTGCTTCAGGCAATACGTCATCAGGAGTTTCATATATGAATTCTTAAATCTGCATTATTACGGGTAGGAAATCATAGTCCATTTGTCACGCAATGTAGGGATACGTGCATATCAGCTAGCAGTGAAGTAATCTGAGGGAGAGTTAAGTGAATAAACACAAGTAAACTGATAACGCTAATTTTGAATGCAATTGAATCCATGTCCTTCGGGAAGATTATAGTTTTTCTTCGGTTTACACAAGAATAAATAAATATATATAGTGCAGCGAGCGACCGTTAGCTTCTGGGAAGCGACTTTGCTTCATGGGGCCAGTTTAGCTATGTACACTTTAAACAAAACTCATAAGGAAAGAGGTTATTAACATAACATTTTTTTCATTTCATTTAGCTGTATAAAATCAGTGTCACATGAAATCCTTGTACGATTTGAAAATATGATGTTTCCATTACAATTTTCATAAATGACAAAATATGTAGTTTTAAGTTGTTCATTCCTGCATTCTGGATCAATTTGCTTTTGTTACACCCACAAATGGACCACACCAAACACCTATAAATAGCCAAGACACTAATCCGACATGTTTCCCGAAAAATTACACCATCGTCAGGGAGTGCAGTGTGCCAGTGTTAAAAACATTTGCAAATGGTGTCAATATATTTATACTTCTGCAGTTGGTTTGAACACATGTGTGTACTCGATGGTGGTACAATATTGTCGATACATGTCGGAGTAGTGTCTTGACTACTTATATGTATTTGATGTGGTGTATTTTTTGGTAAAATACAAGAAAATAATTGTTCAATATTCGATCAATATTGGTTGGGCAATTCCAAAAATAATAAAGAGAAATATTTTCACTTACACCCAGTGGGTCACTCTCTAAAATTCAACAGTACTTGTGCAATTGTTAGATAGTGACAGATCTCCCTACAGAATTAGCCCACCAATCACGTCATTTTAATCCTCCTTTCGAGTATGAATTCGGAAACTCAGTGCAGGTCTGGAATTTTTTAAGTGGAAGTTTGACAAAGTGAACGAAATCGGACTGTGAGGTTTAATCACATTATTCGTACCGTGTGTATTGCAACCCTATGACTTTCTGGTACATATGTCGCTTTTGAAGGCTCTGAAGTAATATTTTGCAGCCCTTCATAACCTGAATGAAACAGAATTTTAGAGTGAAAACGAATGTCAATTTCCCGCATTTCTACAATATGATTTAAAGAATTCAGTCACCCATTGCAATGGCAACACTGTTGCATCATATCATATCGTAACAGGACATCTGTACAGAATTGATTATAAAATGCGACATGTTCATTTTAATCGTAAAATTAAACCGCATGTGTATACCTGCAGGCTACAGAAGTGAACCATGTAGAAAAGTGATGACTTGTACACACAATGAGTTGGTGTATTGGTCCATACCTGACGTTAAAACACTGACTTCATTGTAATGTACTTCACGTTACGGTTAGTCCTGCCAATCATGTTCCACAGGCATGGAAATGGTTTGATTACATGCCATAAAGTATTTAAATAGTTTTTTTCTCTCTTCAACGAGGAAAGTAATTCAAATTGTATCATATCTAGACCTATGTATATGGGCTTATATTTTGTCGAACGTAGAAACTGAAACTCAATTTACATAGAAGGTCGTAAAATAGTTTTGTATTTTCCTACCACTAATAACACAAAGGCATCCTGCTACATTTCGGGAAGTGGAAGGGTAGTTGAACACAGGATCTTGAAAGATTAAATAGTGTTGAAGCATACGCAAATTTTTGTTATGTCTGCTGTTGTGTAAAATGAAAGTGACTGATTGTTAAGCGGAACACAGGCTCCTATATGTACTCGGTATAAGAGATGAACCGCTGAAGCCAAGAGTGTGAAACAGAGCGGAGTGCTATTTTGTCACTGCCTGCAGAGAAACTGCACAAAGTTTTATTGCATGATGAGAGGTTTGTGATTCATAAGAAAAAAAAATGTGCGTTGTATATACTGCAGCACATGCACACAACAGCTCATCATAACAACTGAAGTCTCTATTATCCAAGCCTTCGCTAGCTTTTTCTTGTGCTGTCTACTTCGTAGTTATTAAAATACCGCTTTTGGAAGTGAAGATATATATATATATGATTTTGTATACTTGTTTATAATCATCGCGGCTTCGGATCATGTCTGTATCGATTTCACAGCCAACTCCGCTTCGTTTTCATTAGCCCCCTCTTCGATTCTCGGCTAGCAAATCATTCAACCGGGCTGGGAATTTGCTTTGCACCTCATGGAAAATGCTGCGATAGTTTCTTAAAATATGCCACGGCTTAATTAATTTACTTTTTTTTTCAAATCCCGACTCACACTTTACTCTACAAAGCCAATGAAACTGAAGAAGGGTCGTTATATAACTTAGTGTGCAATAACAATTTTTTCAGTAATGTGTTCTGTCTACAGCCAAAGATGAGACAGGATTTAAAAGTATAAAAATTGTTGATATCAAATAAACATGAACCTAATTAAATATTGTAGGTAGCTGTGAGAAAGGGTGGAAAGCTATAAAATTAATTAGAAAACATTTATCTCCATCTCTATTAAAATCCTGAATTGAAGGCACTTGAAAGAACTTCGATTTGAAGAAGTGATTTCATTCCCATTTACATATTACACAATCTAGTTGCAAGTAATACAAACGCACGGCTATCAAAAAAGAAAGTTTTACAGCCATTGGTATTACGTATTGTGTTTCTACATAAGGATGAGCTAAGTGGGACATAAAACACGAGTATCTGAAATAAGCAATTCAAATATAATTTTAATAACAGTAGACTTAACACATGATGGAAATATTATGTTGGGGGGGGGGGGGTCAACGGGGTGGTGGGGATTCATCTTGCTCAAAACTGAATCCGTTAATGATCAGATAATAAATTCCAACTTCTTAAAGAATGTTTTCAATACATGATGTTTGTTACATCTTTAAATTAATGAAGTGGTTATCAAACATGGCCAATCGGCAAACCGTCTGTTTGCAAATCGGACTATTTTGATGAATCAACGAGACCTAGTTGCTCCACAGCTTTTGTGTGTGATAGCAATTTCTATAACAGTGAACTGAAATTTAAGAATTTTGAAAAACCGTAAAATTCTAGTCAAGTAACCTCATTTGACGAGTCATTAGAGATTTTTGTATATTTGATTTGTCAAAGAAGAATAAATTGTTTTACTCAACCATGTGAAAAGGCAACAAAAATGGGCTAAGTCTCCCCGCACTTCCGCTCCTATAATAAATATGGCAACGTGATAAACTGAGAGCCAAATGAATTTAGTGAAGTAATCAATGGAAAAGGCTTAGGTTGCTGACACATTAACAGAATCCAATAAAGTCAAGCCTGACTAATTAAGATAATTTAAATGCAATCCTATATGTTTCGCAGAGAATTCTTATATAATCCTGTTACCATGCACGAGTCGAACCCACTGAAGCTGAGGACCAGTCTTTCCAACATCTTAACGATTCAGGCTTGATTCCAAATTGAATGAAGTGGCCACACAGCCTTAGGGTACCCAGTATAGTTCTAGAAACGTGCCGTGTTACGTAATACTCCATGACTTTTCTACGCTTTCGCTTGCGTATTGAGCACCATGCCCAGAATTATGGATAGATTAATGCAAATACAAAACACCCACACTTTTAATTGACAAAACGAAAAATACGCCTCCCCATTCACTTTTAATACAATAACGGTGGTTGTATTCTTCGAGGCGAATAATTTAGTCTGTTCCTCGAATATTAGTATCTTGGGATTCATTCCCCATCGGAACACTAACATACTTACGTGTTCATTTCTCTCTTTTTTTTTTTTTTTTTTTTTT
>Ga0136643_10008347_pt1 | contig 15129 bp, 8 predicted proteins | sample TergutLab28metaG_FD_96883 | JGI IMG/M metagenome (GOLD analysis project Ga0136643, IMG submission 96883) | Labiotermes labralis P1 segment gut microbial communities from Petit-Saut dam, French Guiana - Lab288 P1 (version 3) (version 3) | ecosystem: Host-associated > Arthropoda: Insects >... | reverse complement strand
ATGTGGGCCGAGTAGCTCAGTCGGTATAGCGACTGACTACGGGCTGGACGGTCCGGGATCGAATCCCGGTGGGGACGAGATTTTCCGCCCGTCCAGACCGGCCCTGGGGCCCACCCAGCCTCCAGTACAATGGGTAACGGTTCTTTCCTGGGGGTAAAGTGCGGCCGGGGCGTGCTGCTGACTACTCACTCCCTTCTAGTGCCGCTGTCACGGAAGAGTAGAGCTATACCTCTACCCACCCTCTGGGCCACACCGGGCCTGTAACAGGATCACTTTACCCTTTTATTTATTATTAAGCAATATTATTATTCACTCTCTAGTTCTATAAATTTTGTTCTAAATATTATATTGCAGGCTTTACGGTGACAATTACCGACACCCAAGCACACGTGATAGCAATAAAAGCTTCTGTTGCTGTCACTGGCCGAAATAACTTCCCTCCTCTCCTCAGTTCGTCAATTTAAATCACAGACGTAACCACATATACCACCTACCTTAACGTTACAAGCCTCTGAACTATGCTCACACAGTTTATTTATACGTTCGGTATAATTACGAAAATAGAGCCTAATTGCCTTCCTAAGCAGCAGGTCTTTAATCTTGCAGTACAGTGAAGAAAACAGCTACACACAGTGCGAAACAGTACATGGCAACAACAACAGTGTGTGCCACCACCCACACGGACATACACCCACCCAGGGGTAAAACCGGAGCGAGCTGGGAACACACTAACACCCGGAGCGCAAGGGACCGTACATCCAAGGTCATTCAGGCCTCCCCGCAACACGACCCCAATCAACAGGAAGGGAGAGGAGCACGCCTCGTCATAATACCAGCGGACCAAAACCTTCAAACTGGACACTATTCACTAGCACTACCATGCCTCTAGTCAGAGTACACCACCACATGTAGAAATTACATTACGCAATAAGGCCCGTATGTAGAGATCTCTGCACCACGTGCGCGCTCAATGTATATAGTAGGACCTTAAGTTAAGTTCTCTGGAAGACAACCTGAAGATGGCCAGTGAAGGCCGAAACATGTAGTTGTCTAGTGTAGCCATTAAATACACCTTAATTGACATCGTTATGTTTGACTACATACCCTTTCCAATTTCCAAGCAGGTCTTGATAATGGAGAATCTGAATATTTAGTTCGAGGTTAAGAACTCAGTTTCTAAATATCTGTAACATGAAATTCATTTATCTCGGTATTTAACCAACCTGATGCACAAAATTTGTTTCACAGTAAGTTTTATTTCATGTCTCTACACGTTTCGAGCACATGTGCTCATCATCAGGAGGTCAAAATTGCATTCATGTGACGTGAGGGTTTGCGTCGGTAGGGTGAGTCACTTGTGCAGCCACAGCAGCTGCAGCTGCACTTCAACAAACCGTGACGACCCACAACACTTATCCTCTGAGTGAAAACTTGTTCTATGTCACGTATTTATGGATGACTAAGTAGCCTAGCCAGGATTCAAACCGAAGCCTTGGAACGAAGCCAGATGAATTTTTACAGACAAGCCGCAGCGGGAGTTTCAGTGCGGCGGATCAGGTCCGCCCCTTCGGATTGCAAGCCTACCGGGTGATTCACAAAGTAAATTGTTACGTTAAAGTCCCCACTGCAGTCGGTCATATCTTTCGCTGCTTAAGCGCTCAAACACACGTTCTGCAAAACGATGTGTTTTTGACTTCAAGCGCAGCAAACCAGATCTTTCCAGTGACAAAGAAAAATTTTGAAAAGGCCACAAATTTCAATACGATCGATAGGTGGCAACAGATATGACATGCTGGCTAATAACACGGTACACAGACTGACTAGCAGAAGGCAGCCCCACGGAAGGATAACTTCCTCATTTGTGGCGGGAATTGTGTGGAAAATTAGTGGGACGCCATTAGAGTTAAATCTAACAGTGGAAGGGATCCGCTCCTCAGTGATACGACGTCGCGTTACTAACTTATAGGTCGCGACGCTGCAAAAAAAAAAAAAAAGACCTGACTAAGATGGGAGGCTACTGTGTGTTCTGGTAGGCAGATCACCTACATCCTATCACACAAAGTGTTTGCATGGAAACTAAATACTATTTACTATTCCTGCCACATTGATATGTGAGTATAGGTTAGCTCGAAAAAGATTAGATAAAAACTTCACATTCAGTGAATGCTGTACTACACTGGCTCCAAGAGCAAATCTTGAGAACTTACAAGTGCAGCGACATAAAGGTTGCATCGACGTTCTCATGTCACGACGTTGCTAACGTGCTTATAAAAGCGAGTCTGTCTAGACGAGGTTCAGCAGTGGTGTCGGGCGTATTCAGCGACATATAATGAAAAATGAATTGCTACTGGCAGTACGCTAGGCAAGGCAAAAGGACCGGCTGTATGCTGCACACCAACAATATTCCACAGCAGTGTTTCCCAAACCTCTTTGCTCGCGGACCCCTTTTGGCCTCGAAAAATAAGCAAGGATCCCACATCCTTACCTACGTAAATATAATGTCCGGATGATACGTATCCAGAATTTAGAATTAATATCTCATAAATAATTTTAGATAACTACGAATACATACCAGTGGCACGCGCAACAATGCATTGCATGAACTGACCTTACATACTGACTGTCGGTCGCTTCGTTTGGATACAGGTGGTTTCTTAATACGGAGAACTCGGCAATCCATTATCGTGTTAACAACAGCCTTCCGTTGGGCCCTATTCTGCGGGTTTTCAATGTACACAACATACATTCACACTTATTTTATTTATAATACATTTTAATATTATCCCCTAGCCATACCAAGCTCTCTCAATTGATCTATACACTTTTTTCGCTTCAAAATTTAAAAGAATTTCTCCTACTACAACTAATAATAACAGTAGTAGTAGCAGCGGCGGTACTAGTAGGAATCTTAGCAGCAGCAATAATAATAATAATAATAATAATAATTCGGCTTGAAATGATGGAAACTAAGTCGTCGGAATAATTCGACTGACACCCCGCTAAACATACAAAGTCCCCCACTTCTTTTCAAAATACAGTACTCTTACAACGGTTCCTCAGCTGCGGGCCGCGAAATCGAATACCAAACCACAGGGGAAAAATCGTCGTGAATATGGCGTCGGTGCAGCGACTGTATGACACTGAAAACCACAAAATTCGGCCACGAAAATCCATAACACTTGACAAATAGCTTACAGTGCGTAACAAACCACACATACGTGATGTATGGGACAATAGAGATACAAATCCACGCATTCTTAACTTCGCCAATAAGAGGAGGGGATGAACCAGCTGTTTAGCCCCTGCTGATTTGGAGGCTGTGTGCAGCCAAGGGTTGGGCGATCTGAATGTTGTACACGCCTAAGGCCGTGGCTACATAGGAGCCAGAACCGACACAACACAACAGTCTGGACAGACTCCAGACAAGAAAGTAGCAATCAACCAATATTACTGAAACCGATCCGACTGGAATGTTGTCTCCCAACAACTACCGACTGTCTGGCCCAACAAAGTGAGTTTGTTTCGAACCGAAAGCCTGGCCAGACACCTGTTGCAGTTTGGATAGGATACCAGTGTCGTTGCACTGAACAAATGCTCATTCTGTAATATTCTCTGAACTTATCAGGAAATTCTGTAAATTATCTTGCATATTTTCAAACATTCTCCCTCAATTCTTGATTCCCAAAGCTGATACATCCACCGTCTTCTTCTGTTCGCGTACTTCAACAGACGTTTTCTATCCTTCAGAAAAAATTCGTCCCACTCATCATCCACCGCGTACATCGTGTACCGTTCACATCACTTACAATAAGCAGAGAACAAGTCCTTTTGTAGCTACAAGTCTGAACAGACATGTCGGATTAAAGTAGCCACATATGTCTGGCGATGTATGCCCAAACAAATGTTGGTTTGTTGTGTTGTGTCGGTTCTGGCTCTAATGCCGCGGCCTAAGCTCCATCAAGAATAAGCTTGTACAGGGACAGCAGAACTATCTTGGAATAAAAATAACTGAGTCCATTCAAACTCTTTCCAATTCATGATTCGTAATCACAGTCCCATATGACTGTACATCAACCAAGCACTTGATATACCGTCGTTAAAGAAAGAGAAAGTTTACAGGGCTTTTGGGACGTTAAACAGGCAACTGAATTGAATGATAAACAACGCTGAAGTATCAAAAGCCCTCGTAATGTCAAAATGCGACAAACTCAAATTAGAGTACTCGGAGAAAAACCTGTTCTAGTGCCACTTTGTACACCATAAATCTCAGACGGGCCGGCCCGAGATCGAAACCGTGTCTGCGCGGTGAGATGCCGGAGACCAACCGCCTGACCCATGGCACGGCCAAGTTGTCCCTGACGTTCATATAAATAACATACAGAAATTCAGTTCCTACCTCACAGAGCACAGAGGTGTTCTTTATAAAGACCGATGGATTCATGCTATTTCGGACACCATCGCTGCCTTTGTATCACACAGAACACATAAATGCGCTGTGTGGCAAACTGCAGGATTTCTTGATGTTTCAGCAGGTGTTAATTGAATCCATCGTTACTGCTCGGCTTTAGCATTTCAGTACAAAGAACGCATGGCAGGAAAAGTACTTATTCTGTCATGGGGGCCTTGGCCTGTCATAGGAGGGTTACTGACTGATAGAGTACACATGTGTTGCATGCAAAAAACACATAAATCTGTTAAATTCCGACCCAGTTTGTTCCAAAACATTTGCATGGTTCAGTGAAGTTTATGCACTCAGATAACATTCTCAGGAACAATCCACTGATGCACAGTGTCTACAGCCCATCTCTGTTTTCCCAGATTCTCGAAATCGTCCAGTAAACGGAACAATGGTAATTTTTCATAGAGCTAGAGGGAAACGTTTCCGACATGAATAGTACCATTTGTTTACGTAAGGTCAGTGAAACTAGATCCCCTTTCCTTTTTCACGTGTGGGTCAGAACCTTTCCGCGATATGCGGCACCACTGGAACAGCGTGTGTGTGGCGGGTGTACAGAGGCGAGGAGCACAAGGGGGAACTCTTACACCGTTATCACTCGCCTTGACTGAGAAGACAGAGACAGAACATGTAGATAAGTGACTGTTGCACGTTTCCCAAAAATCAGAGACATTTCACCAGTGAAAAACAGAACAGAATCGCGGCCGTAGTTTCCGAAACTGGCGGGAGATGGAAACATATGCGTACAGCACACAAACACCACCTGTTGGTATGTTGTGAAACTATGTTGTCTCGAAGGGGTATAATGGTGTCCTACCGATACACATTGTACATGTTAACACATACACACCGCCTGTTGGTGAACAGTGGAACTAAATGGAATCCAAGGGCACGTGGATTAATTGGCTATTATTGTTTTTTCGTTCTTCACGCTACCAACACATAATACAGCTACAGATAAATGCCCGTAGGCTTGCTTTCTAAGCACAAACTATTACTGCTTTACCTTTAAGGAAGAATGTCACTGTGCTTAATCAACACGCCGTGACGACGTACGTGGGTACGAATACATGCATTTTTAACTTAGCAGTAGAACGACATACGTTATCAGTTTCACGACCTGCCGTCTTTGCCCCACAAGAAACAACTCCTGGTACCCACTGGATTTGGCGTCGGAAGAATCACAGAGTCAGTCTGGCGGCAGGTTATGAGCTTTTCGAAGGTAAATTCGAAGTCATTTCGGCCCATGAGAAATAATGTTGAAACTGCAGCACCGATTTCAATATAACTCAGCATGGTTGCTGTGGATCGGCATTCCTGAAACTGGGGTACGGGTACCAAGAGCAGCTTAACAATAGCGCCAAAATTATCATTTTCAGATGTCTCATTGACAACTATTGTCTGCGAGTGTCACTTTTATAGTGAAGCTTCTCACAACAAACTTGTACACGACAGGCAAATATTGTCGTTTTTCATTTATATCGAAAAAAAATATTAATAATGAAGAGGTGCATTTTAAAAAATCATATTTTCCTTGGCGTCCAGTAATTTTTTTAACTCTGTAAGAGAGGTATAGTGGACAACAATGCCAACGGCTGCTGTCAGGAAGGAACAAATGGGTTCCTGAAAAGCTAATAAGAAGCGTAAAAAATATTACATAGGTGCAGTGGCGTACCGAGGGGAGGGGGTTTGGGGGTTCAAACCCCCACCGCCCCCAAAAAATTCCGAAAGCCCTCCAAAATCGTGCCAACCCGATTGTGAAAACTGTTTAAAATTGCTGAATTTAGGACGTCAACACCCCAAGATTTTCGGAAAAAAGGCAGTAAAATTCTAAAACTACCTAGGTTCGCAATTGTTTTACATTAGCAATGATAAATAAATTGGTTGTCATCATAAATAGTCTTAAAGTACTAAAAATTAAGAAAATTTACTATATGAAATGAAATGTCTTGTACCAAATTACACCTGCCTCCAGAACCCCCTGACTAGGGGGCTACCGCCCCCAGATCCCCGTTCTCTCTGTCCTCAACTGAATTTGTTGAACCCCCTCCCCCCCGAACAAAATTCCTGGGTACGCCACAGCATAGGTGTAATATTTTGCGTTCGGTTTTTTTATTCAGCGTAATTTCAGCTAAACAGAAACCATTTATGTTCCCTCCTGATTCGTCAAATACAAACTCTGTCGAAAAAAGATTTCTAACTGTACGGCCGGACTCAATGAGGTCCATAATTTAGGTCACGAATGCTGTACCTGTGTAAGACACGAAAGCATATGGAGGTCAGAATGTACCGATCCACCCATTCTTAGCCCCGGTATTAGATGAAGTGAACTGTCAGATTTACGTTCCGGCCGCATTGCTCCCAGCGAAAGCACCCCCGGTGTCCATCCACACTTTATGTAAAGTACAAACTGACTAACTAACTAACTAACAGTTCCGGAGGAAGTTACCGAAACTTCACTTCAACTGCGACTAAAATATGCCTCACATTAGACTGATACAGAGTACAACGAAATTCAAACATATAAATTTTTGACAACAGTTTTACGTGGGTTTTGGCAATTATATTTATCAGAACTTTTACCTTTGTCACAGACAAACAACACAACAACACGACTTTTCGGAAACCAGCTGTTTTCTTTACCAGGTTAAGTAACACTTAGTGTTACTTCACTAGAAGGCGGAAACTGGTAGTTAGTGTTACTTCACTAGAAGGCGGAAACTGGTAGTTGGTGTTACTTCACTAGAAGGCGGAAACTGGTAGTTAGTGTTACTTCACTAGAAGGCGGAAACTGGTAGTTAGTGTTACTTCACTAGAAGGCGGAAACTGGTAGTTTCCGGAAGGTCATGTTGTTGCGATGTCGTATGTCTGTGACAATAATAAAACACCTGATAAATATAGTTGAAAAGACGGAATTCGACCAACAACGTGTAAAACTCTTACAGACACTCGCACTTAGTTCCAGAGATGATATTCTTAGACAGACTGGAAGACGTGACCTCCCAATTACACACTCATTTAATTTACTCAGTGCAAAAAAAAAACCCCGCGTGACTCCTAATGAGCAACCTAAGTTCAGTCCGTGTTAAGTTCTTCGCTTTACGTCGGCCTTTCTGAGGACGACAAAAGGCATTTCGACAAGTTTACAAAAAGCTAGGCCATCGAATTTCGCACATAAGTCGACTCGTCATCGATAAACTCAAATCAGATTTGTACACTTCTCGAAGTTGACTGGAATTTTGTTACTTCATATTCTATAGAAGACAACCGAGCGCATCAACCCACTGGGAACATAACAGCCATTCACCTGGTCGAATAATTCCTTAATTATATTAAGCGTCAAAGTTCATTACCTTCCTTACGAAAGCTCAACACGTCTCAACTGACACTCTTCGCGTCACATTTATCCCGTTCACAAACCTCCTTCCCTAAAATGCATCTCAACATTAATTTTCTTTCTATCCATAGAGTGTTTCTCACCAAATTACATAACATGTGCCCCGTCAGTCCCATCAACTTACATAAGAAGCGCCTTGACAGTTTAATGTACGCAATTTCAACCAGCCATTTCTACCATCACTTCAGGACCCCACACCAAACTGTGTTGCACACATAATGCACCCACGTGAAACTTTCGTGGCCCTTCTGTTTGGCTTCTAACGGTTTTATTGTGAGATGTCTTCCAAAAAGCTTTATTAGAATCGATTTAACAGCTAAACTGAGGGGCGCGAGAGCTAAATAGGACATTGCTTGCACAACACACACCACACACCACACACACACACACACACTCACACATTACTCATGAAGCAAACAGCGTTCATTGTCGACCATACTGGTTCAATACCATTACCGGAGAACTGTAGGTCTACTATCAAAGGGGCTACACAACGCAACAGTCCTTTCAAACCGTGTGGTAACCATTTGTACTGCCAGTTTTAACATTACAAATTCTGTCATCTTGCTCACACAATGCTTTTATATGTTCCGTAAGATTCTAACGATAAACAGCCATTATTTCGTGATTTCAGGCCTCCGCCGCGATGTAAATCAGATCTTCTTGACTCTTGAAGGTCGAACCAATTGGCTGTCCCGAAACGTCGGTAATAAATTATTATACGCTGCGTCAAATCTCAAAAGAGCGCAGGTTTACATCTCGGCCATTATTTCCGCACACAGCATTAAACAAGTGTTACGCCTATTGGAAGTACACCGTGTTCTCTGTGAGGTACGAACAGAATATGTATGTACGAGTATAATCTTTAGTCTTCAAAGTGTTGACGGGGTTCTTCAATTACTGTATTTTACGTGTTAACATTTGACAATATGGCGAAGATGCTAAGCTCTGAGCTCATGGGTGACAATGACGGTACTCGGAATCAATATCCAAACTGTGTACAGAATTAGATATCAAAATTTTATATCTATCGATGTGTAGCCCATTCCAGCCCCACTGCATTAGATTAAGAATTGAAGGACTGGTATCACAAAGTCATTGACAGATGTTCTTGTTCGCCATATCAGTATCGGCCTACTTCATGATCAGAACGTTAAAACTGATAATAGTTTTGATATTTACCTAATGTTATGTGTGCCTTCAGGCTTTCGCAGGAGCGTAGTTGAGAACTGAGCTCATTTGGGCTATTACGCAGCGAGAAATGGTAAATCCTTCCGACGTTTCGGGTCAAATCTTGGATTCTTTGCCTTTGAAGACAGGATCTACAGGTTGTCCCGAAACATCGGTAACGAATTACCACTACTCGCTGCTTAATATCCCAAAAGAGCGAAGTTCTTACCTAACGCTACATTCATCTGTTGCCAACAGTAATTCTTGTAGGTCTTTAAATTAAACGAAATTCTAACGGCTATTTATTGGTAAAGAAAGGTCAATAATGTAGCAAAAACAGTGAGGATGTGCAGAGCAGTTGCACTGAGGGTTACAGCAATATCTACACACAGGCACAAACACAAGGGGGAATTCCAAAAATGTTTCCAAGTTCCATACCTCGCCCTTCACAACCCACACAGCGCATACATAAATATTCTCAATTAGACAGAGAATAACAACAAATTATGTATAGTAGATTATCCAGACATCTTTACTTTTCGTTTATATTTAGTTACGGCCACCACATATAAGCGTAGTGTTTGATCTTAGCACAAAGTAATTGTGGGTGAACCAAAAGACAATTTGAGAGTATAAACGAGCGTCTGGAAAATTCGAAGTGCATGACCGATAGAAAGTCAAGTCGGAGAATAAGAAACGAGTGGCTGAAGTGTAGAGTGGCTTAATGAAACGAGTGGCTGAAGTGTAGAGTGGCTTACTGAAACGAAAACGGAGGGAAACTAATAATGAATAGAGCAATAAGATTGAGTGGAAGTGGTTTGCCTCAGCGAGGGCAAGAAACCACAAAATACCTAGAACAATGGTACAAGAACACACAAAATAGAGTCTAAAACCTGGGGAAAAGTTAATGTAGGGAATATATATAGATGATTAGAAAGTCTCAGTAAGAGACATAAAAATTGTGTATAATGATCAAAGTCTGTGGTGAAGCTGACGGCGTTTGTGAAGAACGTGTAGGAGCCTGGTTTTCAAAATATCAAGTACCTGCATTAAAGGGAACCTGCCTGCAACGGAAAAAAACTTCCTGTCCCGTGTGATTCTGCTATTGGCAGGATTCACTGTACGAAAGAGATAAATGGGCACACTTGGTCCATATTCGGTACACATAATAAGAAGCGCAGTTCTTGCATACGCTTTCAGATCCAGAAAATCAGGATTAATTAAACAAGACAAGCAATTTTTCTCAGTATTTAACGAACTTGATGCACAAAATTTGTTTGACAATAAGTTTTATTTCATGCCTCTACATGTAGAGGCATGAAATAAAACTTATTGTCAAGCAAATTTTGTGCATCAAGTTCGTTAAATACTGAGATAAATATACTGAGATGCACGGTCAACAAAACGTCAAAAGACAGGCAATGTACTGTACGTATAACGTAACATTGAGGGGCGTTCGTGCAGACATAGTTGCCGTCGCACAGCAATAAGTACTGTGTAATCTGAGTGTGTGTTTGTAGCCTTAGTTATCCAGCATGCAATGTGCATGCGTCTTACTTGTCATCTGTGGCCCGCCCGGCTTTACAATATTTTTCCACATTTTCTCATAAACTGCACGATTTTCGGGAAAAGTTCCTGAATACAAAGTATGTGTTTTGCTTTTCTTTAACACGTTTATTTGAAACATTTCTCATTCTAAGAATAAATGAGCGGCATGTTATAGTAATCATATATTCGTCTTCATGTGCAGTACCGGTTATTCTTGTCCGGTTGCAATGAAACTTGAATTTTCTCGACAGTTTTCGAAATTTACTCAAATATAAAAGAAGTGTTACGGGATACACAAGGCTGGATAAAATAAGAAGCGAAGTCATTAGGAAAGAACTAGAGATTTCTGGAATACAAGACGTGAGACTCAAATACAAATAAAACTGGATCAACCACCTTGAAAGAATGGACAACACAAGACTCCCGAAACGCGCCATCAACTACAAACCTCGAGGAAGAAGAGATCGTGGACGCCCCAGGAAACGATGGCAATGCGTCGATGCCGGAACAGGTCAAACGACCTAATCCATGGAGGAAGATGATGATGATGATAAAATCTCATGAATATCCGTCTAGTGGGAGCCGAGTTGTTGCAAGTGGACGGACAGACAAGACGAAGCGAACAGTCTCTCTTCGCAATTTTGCGAATGCGCTTAAAAAGCTGCTTTCTTTTGTGCCATCCTATCTTCCTGGCCGCCCTTATCTTTCAACACGTGCATTTCAGCGTTCAGTACCACATTCCTTCACGTTTTGTTAGCTGAATGTACGTATCTGTGTGCTGGGGAGCGATGAGCTGTAGGCTAAGTCGGGGGGAGCCATTTTTCGTCCCTTATCTGTTTCGTTTCCACAGTCACGAGACACAAGGTGTAACGCCGACACTCCCACCGCCGTGACTATTTTATGGTTAATATGATTTACACAAGGCTGTACAAACATACGTACGTACACTCCATGTTCCGTCCAGAGCAAATATTTCAGTGTAGAAAACTACCACACAAATGTTTCTTTCCATCACGGCCTCCTAACTAACACTCACAATATGCGAGTCTCTATTACAATTACACCTAAAGATATAACAGCCTATATAGCAATAATTATTCAACAAGATGCAATAGTATACAGTTTATTTATATCTGTCAATTGGTCTACATGTTTCGGGTGGTATTTCACCCATCATCAGGAGCTCATATCGCTGTATCTGCAGTATCTGGCATTAATGAGACCGTTATTGCTACCTGTCGTGAACGTGGCTGTTTGGGAACTGGTTTAGGTACACTCGTGCGAGTACACCTAAACCAGTTATATGTTATGCGGTGGTGTGGCAGCATGTCATGTTGCCACACCACCGCACAACATATAACGACGTAGTTTTTACCGAATCTTAACATAAATATAATTTTACCTAGGCTCTAGTGAAGGCTCCCTGATGATGGTCGTAGACCGAAACATGTAGGAGCAAGTCAAAGTGATTTTTAATGTAAAATTTAAAACTTTGTCAAGATTAATAAAGAGTGAATTTGTTGGTGTATGGACTTTACAGACATCAAAATGCACGGTACAACGATAAAAAATTTAAAAAATAAATAAACCAACGATGTTCATCTGCTCTATGAATAGCAAGTTTTCGTAGCGTAATTGGTGATACTGCATGAACATTACGTGACTGGATTTACTTTTACATTTTTTTTATTAAGTTTTACTTTACGTCAGTATTAACAAACAATTTTCAGTCGACAACAACTATTGACTTAATGAATAATGTTGATATAACTACATGATTCGGCTAACTATAAGCAATCTTCAGTCTATAAAGTACTTAAAATATAATATACAGCACACATAATAAAGCATATCGCAAGTTAAAGTCACGATTGAGCTTATCTTGCTATACAAGATAAGCTCCAGTAGGTGTTTAACACTTTGATTGATAACAAAACTTGTGTTCAGACTGACCTTGCATGATAATGAATGGAAATTTTTACCGACTTTTCGGGGCATGTCGGTCCCATCGTCAAGTGTCAATCAGTCAAAATAGAGCGGAGACCTCAAATACACTGGGGAGGAAGCGTGACATCTCGCAAATGCGCCAGGAAGATTAAAACTGAAATTCCAACTGTCATACAATTATGAGTCAAAATTTACCTAGTGTGCGTCAGATGAACAAAGTAGAAAATACGAAAGTGAAGTAATAACGTAGGAATGAAAAGTGGCGGGACGGTGTACGTAAAGAAAAGAGAGAACGAAAGAAACAGGAAAGAGAAAAAAAACTATGAAAAACTAAAGAACATGAAGAATATTCCAGCTCCTATAATAATCTGAAGACCATTTTGAACCGTTCCCGTAATTTATAAACTCCTAATCCTTACGTTTCTGCACGATTGCACAGTGCACACGTCAATATTTGACCAAAGCTGGCTTCCAGCGAAGTTACTCACGGGAAGTGGACTCGCCCACTCCCTGCCCCTTAAAGCAGTAACCCACGAGACAGTAGACTCGTTTGAGTTGTATACGTTACAGGCGCCACTAATAACCGTAATGAGTCAACACACTCGAAAGGCGGACAGCGTATGTTCCGCCTCGTACACCGAGGCAATAAATGGAATGACGTGTTTCCTATATTTTATCTGCTGTTGTGTACAGCTCACTAGGTCTTACGTGTTGTAAATGTAGATATTGTACATGCGTCAAATGAGAAGCAAACATGACGTATGGCGAGTTGAAAAGCACCGAGCAAGAGAAGGACGAAGCGTATACGAGGGCAGGCAACCCATGCTGCAGGCTACATCCGGCAGCAAGGATTAAAGACAACGAAATTAAGCAGTCCAACTTAATACTCGTAAGTCTTCCCTATCAAATATGTACATTTGATAATAACCCGGTAATAGTTTAGGCTAATGTCGTTATCAGTTTCTGATCACCAGACATAAGGAGAAAACCTTGACGAGGAAGTTCACGCTTCCCATATAAACAAACCTAAGTAAACAGACAGCGAGCCTCACCAGACTGTTCCTTCCCGAATTCTACAAGACACAGTCATCGTGTGAGATAATACAACACGCGCGTTCCCGCAGGGCAGCAACAACATGGATACACTCCGGCTTCACTAGCAAATAACCCAAGGATGAATTAGATGGTAACGGGACCTGTTTTAACTGGTAAACGCCAATACACTATTTATAAAATAATTTTAAATGTTTTTTAACCACTTAGTTACACATCTCGCACGTTTACTTTCCTAGACAGATGATCTGGCTTAAGTATCTCACTGATGTAAACACACTGGGATCCCAATGTGTGCACAACATCCTGTGACTTAACTTGTAAAGAATAGGCCTGAAGATGACTGTTCAATAGTCGAAACATGTAGCCTATGTAATTACATTGTGTAATAAAAAAACAGTTGTGCTGACGTACACTATTAATATCATAATGATAAGTTTTGCCTCCACTTAAATAGAAAATGAACGGGAAAAGATATTTTAATGAGATAAAAAAGAAATATGCCTAAATCAATTATTTTCAAAGCTGCATAATTATTTTTCTACAAAATCACCACGCACTTCAATACACTTCCACCAACGCTGAAGTGGTTTTTTAAATCCGCCCTTTACAAAAATTGGTGTTTTGTTTTTGAAACCATTTCCTCACTGCAGACTTCACCTTACCCAGCGTCTTACTGTACTCACATCAACACACTGATCACCATAAACGGTTTGCATTCGTCTGTGAATTTCAATTGGACGAACTTTTCCCGCGGTTAAGAAATCAATAACAGCACGCTGTTTGAACCGGAAGTCTGAAAACAGCTTAGCAACTTAGCAACAGATTTACAATCGATCACGCTCGATTTTAATGCTTTCATAAGGACACGGATTAACAATGAAAGTTGGCACTTCAAAGTCTTAATCTAATACAGTGTTACATCAAGAGTATAAAAAAGGTCCCTTCAATGCAGTCTAAAGGGAACCGAGACTTTCTTTGGTTTATTGCGTGGGATGATGGGGGGCCTTAGTAGGTTGGGGACACGCGCAAAAACGTAGGTACGAAGGAGTGGGTTTTCATGGAGGAAATAATATTACAGCCGATATCTGTACACCTATCTAGAATTTTAATGTTTAATTAAAATGTTTGAATATAGTTCCTTACTTACTTACTTACTCACTCCATGGAGCAGAGTCCTTCTGGAGAAGCTAATCGGTTTTCAGCTAGTCAAGAAATTCCCCGCATTTTATGGAACCTGAAGGTTCATTACCGCATTCACAAGTGCCCGCCACCTGTCCCTGTCCTCAGCCAACTCGATCCAGTCCATAACCACACATCCTACTTCCAGAAGTTCCATCTTAATATTATCTTCCCATCTACGCTTGGTTTTCCCAAGTGGTCTCTTTCCTTCAGGCTTCCCCCACCAAAACCCTGTATAAGCTTCTCCTCTCCCCCATACTTGCTACATGCCACGCCCATCTCATTCTTCTCGATTTTATCACCCGCACAATATTGGGTGAGGAGTACAAATCATTTAGCTCCTCGTTATGCAATCTCCTACATTCCCCCGTTACCT
>Ga0136643_10008345_pt1 | contig 15130 bp, 16 predicted proteins | sample TergutLab28metaG_FD_96883 | JGI IMG/M metagenome (GOLD analysis project Ga0136643, IMG submission 96883) | Labiotermes labralis P1 segment gut microbial communities from Petit-Saut dam, French Guiana - Lab288 P1 (version 3) (version 3) | ecosystem: Host-associated > Arthropoda: Insects >... | reverse complement strand
TCCATTCCCCCGTTACCTCATCCCTCCTAGGTCCAAATATTCTCCTCAACACCATGTTCTCAAACACCCTCAGCTTCCTTTCCTCCCGCAATGTCAGCGACCAAGTTTCACACCCATATAAAACAAGAGGCAAAATTATAGTTCTATATATCTTAATCTTTAAATTTTTGGATAGCAATCTGAAAGACAAAAGATTCTGCACCAAATGATAGCAAGCATACCCTGACCTCAATCTGCTCTTAATTTCTTCCGCAATAGAATTTTGATTTGTTAATACATTTAAAAATGCTTCAAAACCATTAATTCATCTTGATGGGTGAACGACACCATAGTTGACAATCAATTGCACACCACTTCATCATTTGCATGTGAATTACCAAATCTTGGTTTCTGTTTACAAAGTTTTTGTTATTCACTTTTTACTAATGGAAGCTTATCATACAGACTTTGCAGTTTGAAGTTAATGGGTGGTTCCAAATATTTTGTTATAGTTCATGATGATATTCTGTGACCCGATGATTGCTTAGCCACGTTATAAGGGCCCTGAATTGGGCAATATAAGTGAGATAAATAAGTACACCTGTGCCAACAATAGATAACTTTGGACTCATACTTTTTACGTGGTCCATTATGATTGGTGTTTTATCAATTTTTCTTTAGCACTAATGTAACTGCACATCCACACTGCCCGAATAGTATACATTTGTGACGTATGTAAATTCAATATCCTCAAATACTGCAATTTCCTGGGATCAGAAAAAAAGCAGATCCAAAATCAAAAGTAAGTTTCACATTTTGCCTGTACAATGTCTTCCCCATTAGGAAGTTCTATTTCAGTGGTCTGCTGAGAAACATTTTGTGCAGGGAACACTGTATCATATGTAAACATCTGTCAAAGCACATGTTATTATTATAATTCTCAAATGCTCCTCTCGATGAGTGATAAAGAAAGTACTGACTAAAGTCCAACACTTCAATTATAGACAAGAATGGAACAATTCACAGTGAAAGCTTCTGAGGCCTCAGACCAAGTCTATCAATTACATGTTGAGGCATGCAATATGTAGGATTAACAGGTTTAATGGCTGGATCACCCAGCAAGGACAAGGCAGCTAATCCAAACAGTGTGTGGAAAGGATCAGGAAGGTCACCTGGACGGTCACTGAAGCCACCTGTTTCAGGGTCTTGGCATGCTAGCACAAAGGTAACTAGAGCTTCACGATGAATCCAGTGTAAGCGCCCTAGTATACACAAGGATGCCAGTACCCACCACGAGTAACACACATCAGGAAGTTTCTCTGGCCTACCATTCAAACCACCTGAAGGTAACTGGCGCTCGCACAGCCACCACCCCAGTAGATCCGCATCTACGTTGTGTAACTGTCCTGCAAATACAAATATACACACACATATACAGCCGAACCCATTTATAACAACATTGGTTTAAGCAACACCCTTCATCTATAGCATCAGATATTCTGTGGTACCAATTAATTCTTCACTGGTAACCATAACATTAAACCCTAAGAACAACACTCAATTACAATGACGTATAATATTCACTCCATTTCACGCCGTTATCGCCAAGTTTGACTGTATATAAATCCTTAACATTTATGTAGACAGTAACACTCAAGTACACTATATAACACTGAGAATCCAACAAATGATCAGCCATTCTCATACCTTCTGTGTACCAAAAGAATGCCCTACCCCTCTCTTGGCCAAAAAGTTTTAAAACATACAAACAAACAAATGTCCATCCCAACCAAAGCACTAAACAGTGTTTTGTCTTTTCTTCTCTGCTAGTTATGAACATGTATGTTAAAGGTTTAACTCTTGCTTACGATAAAATGTCAAAAGGTGAAGTTTTCCCTGCCCACACCATGAAAGCACATATGGGGAGTAGCAGTATCCTGCCAATCATTCTTAACCTTGCCACTATATGGAAGCAAGTAGTTGCTTTTCATAACCCAGCCCCTTTACCCTCCCAGGAAAGAACCTCTAGGAGGCTGGGTGGGCTCTGGAGTTGGTCTGGACATTTTGCTGAAGGTGGAAATCTCTTTACACTCCCAGCAATGAAACCGAAAATTGCCCAGACCACAGACTAGCCTCAAAACCAACTAAATTCTCCCACTCCCCTTTTTGAAGAAGGAGTACTGAGGAAAGAGTTGTTGTATATCATTCAGCAAAATAAGTCTCCTTTAATGCATATGTGAATGATTAAATGGAAACAGCACAAAATTAAACTGTACTTAGGATTCCACCATTTCATCACAAACCTGACCGAATTCAGCTGATTCCAGGCACAAGCTAAAAATGGCAGAGCAGCAAGAAACAGAACAAGTCAGAAGCAGTAGCAAAAAATGTGTTCCAACACATCACTGAAAACATTAGAAAACTGTGAGCTGGATATCATAGAAGAAACCGAAACACTGCAGATTATAAATGTAACTGATAAAAGCAGCAGGTTGTCAGAAACCTCCATCTAGAAACTGTGACTCTGAGCTTTTTATATTTCTTTACTTCTGTGTATTTCTTGCAAGAATAGTCATACAGCAATAATGAAATACACACTCATATTATGCTAGACATTAATAATTATAAATGCATAAATTAAAATGTACATGCCAATACACAAAAAACTTACAAAGCAGAATTCACCTTTCATTGTTCTGTAGGCACACGGACCCCGAGAATGAGTGAGTGACATATCCTTAACCAATGGATTGTTCATGTTTCTGTTCACACTGCCTGTTTGACCTCTACAAACAGAATGTGGTGCCATGTTAACCCGTTCCTCATTCCATTTAACAACTTTATGTGTTTGCTTACATGTGTGTGGGTGTGTGTGTGTGTGTTTCACTATCAGCCCAGTGTTTTCCAACTAATTAAATTTTACAACAAATTTTATTGTGTTAGAAGGGAAAGGGCCCTTCTCACTTACACTGCCCCTTTTGTTAATAGAGAGTACAAGATTATGCTGGGTGGATGACCCCAATTTGCAGAACCAAGGAGAAAAACTCTGACATTCTTATGCTATATTTTATTGCTGTGGTTCTAACGCAGTGGCACTCCTCATGGTACATTAGGTTAAAGACTGTAATGATAGGGTTCACAGAAAATCTGTATAGCCTGTATGGTCATCTTCACCACTACCAAACAAAGAAATGGCGAAGTAATTGTCAAATACTGGGACATTATTTTATCTGACAACTTTCACCAATGTTCACCCAGACTATTTCACATGCTGTCAAGCATTGCAGACCTCACCACATTTTCAATTTACCATATATCAGGGCCCATGCATTTTTGTGTCATGTTCTATGGTTAATATTACATTTTTTAAACTGCCATATTTAAAAAAAGTGTTGGATCTAATTTCCTTCACCTCACAGACAACGCATAACATCTGACAAACATGTGTTCCTCGCACATCCAAGTTCTGTAAGTTATGCAAGCTGGTGGGAAGTAACTAGCAACAGCTGTCAGACAAACTGATGTCCCCATACATTCCCATAGCTTAGAATATTGCTGGCAAAAATGCAGCCATAAGTCACCAGAATAGTTTCAGTAACGCAATTTAACAAACACAGTATAATAGGTCTACAGAACACAATATGGCAACTTTAATAAATAGCAATAAAAGAAATGTCATGTTTGTAAATACCAGAATTCTACATAATTCAATCCCCCCCACCTTTACGATATGTGTATACACAAGTATGGCTCTCAGGCAAAACCTTATGAATTGTGTGGCCCCTCCTCCCAAGTGGGTTGATGTTGGCCAGCCCTAACTTAGAAGATGATCTTAGAAACTACAAAAGCAGACTGAAAAACAAAACAAACATCAATAACAATAACAGGGTTACATGTTAATTGTACTGTACCTGTAATAGAAAGCGTCCCAAGGCAGCAATAGATGAGACCTGCATGAGACTCTGATCCTGGTCGTGAACCAAAACCACCATCAAAATTCATACATGACAGGATGAATTCCACAGCCTTGTCAACATCTATTGCTTCCAATTTTCCCTGTACAAATTTAAATATTCCATTAGCAGTATTATATTCAAATTGAACTGTTTCCATCCCATTGTGTATATATAACAAGTTTTTCATTAAGTCCAAAATTAGTTATTTGGAAGTTATTTGGATTAAGTGACAATCAAATGTGACTGTCACTTAATCCAAATAACTAATTTTAAGTAGATGCAAAGACAATGTAAAACAATGGTATCCCATAGGTACAGCGAACATTTGTACCTTAGTTGATACTGATCTCCTGTAAACCTGACGATGGCCAAGTAAGGCCAAAACATGTAGCTTGTTTAACTAAACATTAGCCAACAACATATGTTGTGTAAAGATGGTGAACTTAATGAAAAACTTAGTATTATATTCAGGTGATTAAGAGCTACAGTCTATTACTATTTATTCCACGTAGCTTGCAATAATTTTTCCCTCATTAAAACACAATATACATAAGGAGACCAAATCAGGTACATAAAATTTTTAAAACTTAACATACAGTGGATGGTGCAAATAACCTTCGTAACCCCAAATTCTAGCATTTACCATATTTGTAACTGACATGCTATCTTACACATAATATGTAAGTATGATTATAACTTATCATATAACTACTATGCATATGTCAGCAATTACAAATATGGTGACCAAACAAATCTCTGGAGTTACAAACACATATTTTTCACACCATCCAATGCCATCAGGCCTGCACAACATGCAGTCCCTGGCAAGATTTTCTCTGTCCCAGGGATGACTGGCTCAACCACATCCAGGCCCCTGAAAAACCATCTTTAAAAATTAGTAAACCTGTATAATAAAACATTATGCTATTTTTAATTAAGTGCACATAAAACTGTACCTTTTTTCTAGGCTCTTTTCATACCATTAAAATTTATTTTATTGTTAAAAAAAATTGGTTTAATTTCCATTATTACTTTTCAGTTACAATGGAATGTCACTATGTAATAACATGAGTATTTCTCTTTGTACTTTTTAAAATATTAACAATGACTAAATATTGAATCACTATGGTTATCAGTTAGACCTGTGTTAACCTTCATCCTATGGGGGGGAGGATATTTAAATTTTAGGGCATGGTTTTGGAAAAACACGAGTGTTATTTGAACAGAATAAGATAAAATAAAAAATAAAAGCAATTTCATGGAAAATAAAACAGAACTTATGCAGCATTTCTTACAAATGCAGTAAATATCCATGATGCCTAAATATAAAAATGAATTTCTAGGGGTGTTTTCCTACCTGTGTGTGTATATATACAAATGCATGAAGCTTAAAGGTTAAAAATGAATATAATGAACAGTATTCTTCCCTACATTACATTTTTAATGCCAGTGTTTATGTAACAGCTAACCACCATCATTCAATATTCTCACTTAGTCAAAAAAACTACAAACAGAAATACTCTAATTATAATTTGGTTACATCTTATATTACCTGTAAGAAGTCAATAATCATGACACAAATTTCTTATCCACATCTCTAGCAATGCTGAATTAGCATGCCATAATGCTCATCTGTTCATTCCATGTTATAGCTGTCCATAATATAAAAATCACTGTCATTTTGTATGTGACTCTTTTCAGTAGGGTTTTCTCTTTTGCTAGTAAGCTATAATAGTTCACATTTTTTAATACGCGCATTTTTTATTCTTTTTCGCCATTTGTTAAAAAAAGGGAAACACTGGATCTGAAAATAGGCATTTAATCCAATATCGATAAACAGATGTCGGGCTAGATTTACAAGAGACAAAATCTTTTTTCTTGTTGGTCATAAAACACTGATTATACCTGAGGACTGTAACATCTGCCAAAACTTACAAGCAATACATCCCAATTTAGCAAAAGCAGATGTCAGTGAAAGATAAATTAAAGCACTGAACTTACTGAAACACCCCACAGGAGAACAGAGCCTCTCAATAAAATAAATGTGGATTACACGGCAGGTACACAGTTAATTTCAGATTGCCAGTGAAATTGTTACTGCTGCTGCTGGAAAATCAATCACTAAAGGTGAATTTGTGAAGAAGTGTTTATTAACTGTAGATTCTGAATGATATTCTGATAATAAAAGTGTTTTTGAGAATACTTATATGCACTTCATGAGAAACAAAACCAGGGCACAAAAAAAAAGATACCTGTATATGAAAAACTGCTAAAATTACTGTCCTTGGATATCCCAAAAATATCTACCAGGACTGATGTTTATTGGACCATACATCATTGTGATAACTGAAGAAGAAAAAACCAAATAGATGCCACTTATTATTTTATTGTACTTCTTATAGTCTCAACATGTTTCAGGCATAGTAATGCCCGAAACATGTTCAGCCTATAAGAAGTACAACAAAATAATAAGTGGCATCTAGTTGGTTTTTTATTCTTCAGTTATCTACCAGGACATTCATAATTTATGAATTCTCACAAAAGTGGAGGCATAATGCTTAAAGTATGTAATTCATCATATTAAATTTAAAAAATCAGTTTCATACAAACCAATAATGAAAGACAAGCAACGGCACAGAATGAGAAACGCGTGTCCACCTCGCCCCATTTATCACCACAGAAACTTCCATCTGGCTGCTGTAGACTTCTAACATACTGCACCAAACGTTCCACATTTATCACATCCAATGCATCATACATGCTTAGAATCTGCATAATGAATGGAAATAATATAAGCAAACATACAGAATTGCTGATGAAGGGTTTAATAAAGTTAATAATTATTTGTTTGTATATATCATGACTAAATTCTCATTCCACTAGACAGTAAATTTTGTGAATATAGTAAAACTCAGACCTGATTTAACTCTAAACATTAATAACTGTCAAAAATGCAAGTAACAATACAATCATGAAAGATTCAAGGAGCCTGGGACATTACACCATGTCAACTGGTAAACGGTGATCGATGCTCTAAAGGATAATGGTACCTTCATCTTCAAAGTAAAGCAGTCCAAGAGCATCAGTAATTTTTTACCAGATGACAGAGTGTAACACAGCTGTAAGATCTGAATCTTCAATAAAATTATTCCTTGTATCATGTAGTTACAAACATGTAACACTTTCAATCTTTGAATATACTAAAAAGCAAATTCTAAAAGTTAAAGGACACATACAAAGTGCATGACATGGCCTCACCTGTACAGCACTAAGTGTGTACAGTAGATGAGGATCATGACCAGTGCTGGCGCTTATACCTCCAGAGTCATCTTGGCAGACCTTTATGAAATCCAGAACCTCTTGTCTGTTCATTCTCTCCAAATTTCCCATAAGCTCAATGGCAGTGAGGCCCCAGAAGATACCCGACATCCGCAGGTACTCTGTCATACAGTATTCCTGTTTTCACATGAGGAAACTAAAATTAATCAAGCCAGTGACAATTACCATGTGTGTTGCAGACCCTCCCCCATCTCTACTCCATTGTGTATTTATTGTATTTATGATAAATAAATATACAAAGCAACCAACAATAGTCAACAATAATGATGATAATAATGACACTATTATAATTTTGCATTGCGGTTTTCTTTATTTATACATGCATTTATTCTTGTTTTTAGTGTGGCCCCTTGTAATGTTATGCCTTAAGCTGTAGCTTGTACATCCAGCCCTGGCTGGGATCCTCCTAATAGCATATTATAAAGCAGAGTTGAAAGCAATGACCATAAGTCATCTCCTTTTCTTCAGATCATTCTGAACAGTAAATATATGATAACCTTGCATATTCAGACTTCATTACATGTTCATTTAAACACACTTTTATTAACTTAATTACTTTCTTGGGGATAACAAACTCAATGAGAATTAAAAACACAACCTTCCTCCTAATTGCATCACATAGTTTCTCGAAGTCTATAAATAGCTGATGTACCACCCCACCGTACTCCAAATTTTTCTCAAGTATTGGATTAATGCAGGAGATGTGATCAGTGTATGACATGTTATATCAAAATCCACACTGATGTTTCCCAATAATTTCATCTGTACATGGTGTTACACTTGTCAGATAAAACTGTTTTTGTGGTTGACAACATGTGATATGCCTCTATAAAGACTACAGTCTGTTTTATCACCCTTCTTATAAAGAAGTACAAAAATTGACTTCTTCAATCGTTAAGGCAATTTTTCATTATTCCAAAAAGAATTAACGAGTTTATGCACCTCAGAACATACTCTTCTACCTCCCGCGGAAATAAATTTTGCTCGAATGTGAATAATCCCTGGTGATTTGAATCTTTTAATGTTTCAATGTCCATCTCAGCCTCAAAGGCACTATGCTTTCACACATTTGTGTCCTGTATGTATTGCAGTCTAACTAAAATTATTAATTCCACGTACATTAAATAACTGACAGGAATGATTCTTTCGCCTGTTTAAAATACTGTGGTAATCTGCATACAGATCACCCTTCTTCACCCATCTCATCCTTTAACAAGATAGTTCTCGGCTGGTAAACTGTAGTAAATCTACGAGGGTGAGAGTATCTTAATAGTTACACTACGCATATACTTCTGGACTTGCGTACACCTGGTATAGTATTTCATACTATTTTCTTTTTGTTCAAACACATTCCTCAAAAAATTGAGGTGAAAGTATTGTTTCAGCAGAAACATTCTGAATAAAATTCACATACTTGATGAGAATGCTTTGTATCAAACATTCCAGGCAATAACTCATTGAGTCAAGCTAGAAAATTTAGTAAACTTACCGTAAAATTGTAAAATTTTGAGTGTGTATTAATCCTTCACGTAGTTAATACCCTGCTTCTTCATTCACACAAATAACATATCATTCCAATGAGAAAGCTATACAACATACATACTGTGGTCCAAAAGTTTTATGACTAATTTTTTTAAAAATCAAAAACATATGAATTTTTTTATTCAAAATAAGCTCCACTGGCATATGGTAAAGTCGCCTAATATGGGGAGGTGAATTATTTCATACCAGGAGGTGCTGCACTCTCTGCTTAAGAATGTAAATGATCAAGCACATGAGGCTCTTCTTTGTAATCAAAGTATAAATGGTCAGTTGCTCAGGACTTTGGTACTGACTGGGCGTCTTTGTTTCGGTGCACTGTGAAACTTTTGCTTATCACTAAAATGTGACTCATGAGCCGCTGAAGGTAAGCTATTTTTCTGAATTAGTTTGGTACTCAGTTCTCTGGTAAGTGCAATCTTAACCCTAGCTTTGTTTCACAGGTACAATTTTATGTCCTTCTGTTTTATTCACCCTCTTCCTTGAGCACCTGTTTGCACCTATTATGGGGAGGTTTGATGATCCTAATATGGGGCTCCTCATATTAGGAAGTCAGTACCTTGTGAATTATTGCTTCTGGGTTATATCATATTATAGATGGCTCATAGGAAAAAATGGGACCGCGAAAGGATGAAGGCAGTTATTGAGGTTATGAGGAACAAGGAAATGGACAGCTACAAAGCATCCAGAGTTTTCAATGTACCACAAACAACACTAGAGCGTTATGTTAAAGACCGGCAGAAAATCTCAAGTGAAACAGTAAAAACAAAACTGCGTAGGAGGCAATTCTTCCTTGTGAAGCAGAAAATGATCTGGCTGAGCACTGTCTTTTGATGGAAAGAAAGTTTTTCCGCTTGACAATGGCTGATGTCATATGTCTCGCTTACCAACTTGCTGTAAGAAACGGAATTAAAAACCAATTTTGCAAGGGAAATGAAAAGGCTGGAAGGAAGTGGTTAAAAAATTTCCTATGTCATCATCCAAAATATCAGTTAGAAACCCTCAAGGTTTTTCACTCTCAAGAGTGAGGGTTTTCACTTCTGAATCAGTAGTTCAGTGTTTTGAAAACTACGAACCCGCAACAGACACCATTAAACATAAGCCTGCAAGACTTTACAAACTGCGATGAAACCGGCATCACTATTGTGCAGCACAAACACATGAAAATATGAGGATTGAAAGGCAAACGTCAGATATTTTCTGTTCAATCTGCAGAACGGGATCTCTTGTGACAATCGTCAATTGTATGAGTCCAACTGGACACTTCATTCCTCCATTACTTGTATTTCCAAGAAAAAATATGAAACAAGAACTGATGAATGGCACACCGCCTGGATCAATCCATGTGTGCCATCCCTCGGGGTGGATAGAGAGTGAGATTTTTTCCCAGTGGTTTCTTCATTTCATCAAACATACAAAGCCGACAAAAGAAGATCCTGTTATCTTAGTACTGGACGGGCACTATTCACAGACCAGGAACGTGGAGGTCATTACTTTAGCTCGAGAGAATCATGTTGACATCATTTGCCTCCCACCTCACAGCAGCCGCAAAATGCAACCCTTGAATAAAGCTTTCATGGGGCCCCTGAAAACATTCTACTGACAAGAAATTGAAAAATGGCTCTGTTCACACCCAGGGTGAGTTGTCACTGTCTACCAAACTGGCGAACTATTTGGAAATGCATACATACGAGCTGCAACAGGCGAAAAGCGGCTGATGGCTTTCAGGCGACAGGCCTCTTTCCTTGCGACAAGAACATCTTCAGACCATATGACTTCCCTCTGTCCTCTGAGGACAAACATGCTGCTCCTGTGAACCATCCTGCTTTGGTAAAGACCAGCGATCAGCCATCATTCAGTTCTGCTAATTTTTCACCGTTCACTTTCGCTGAGGTTCTCCAATCATCAGATATCGGTCCTGTGCCAAGCCTGAACCTAAAGCCAAATCCTCATGGTGGAACAGCAAAGAAACTAATGAGTTCACCTTACAAAAAATTTGTTGAGGCAACTCAGAAAAAGAAGATAAAACAGGCCACTGAATCCAAAAGCAGTCCGCCTGCATCGAATGCTCTTCTTGGTCCTTCAAAAATTCGGAAGAGAAGCATTTGCCGGGATCCAGCTCCATCTGACACTCCATCAGATTTGGACACTGACCTAGCTGTTTCTTTTGCTGATGATTCGATAGAAGGAGATGAGGAACAAGACGCTGATTGTGTGTTTTGTACTGGTCTGAAGACCACGATGGAGAAGACTAAATACGATGTGCGAAATATTTTAGATGGGCAAACACATTTTGTGCCGGTGTGGAGGAAGATTTTGTTTGTGAGCCTTGTCAGGGATAAACACTGTTTTATTCTTATTTTGTATCCTTTGTATTTTGTAACTATTCCTTGTGCTTTCTGTGAAAATTACTCACCTCCCCAAATTAGGAACATGTGTGTGCCTAATTTGGGGAGATGAAGCTTTTATGGAAACGAGTTTTACACCCGTTTTTCTTTTCATAATGTATGATATTTATGTAACAACTGTCTCTTCATTAATCAAATCAAGTTTTACTTGTGTTTTGAAAAGTTTTACATTTTCCTAAGTTTAATAGCAGTTTTAAAAAAACCTCCTCATATTAGGCGACTTTCCCCTATATACAGGCTTTTGCGCAATCGTAAAGTTTCTGAAAAGCTGCCAAAAATTCCTCTTTTTTTGGACCTTCTTTAACTCACCAGTAACGGCTCCTTGGATCTCAGCAACATCCACAAAGTGGAGCCCATTTAACTTCATTTTCAACTTGGGGAACAGAAAATAGTCTGGTGGAGATAAATCTGGAGAATATGGGGGGGTGATAAAGGGTTGTAACATTTTTTGGGTCAAACATTCGCAAACACTTGCAGCTTTGTGGGCAGGCATATTATCGCGCAACAAGAAAAAATCTCAAGAGCAGAATGCAGCTGGACAAACCCAGTGAATGCACTTCAGGAGGCGCTCCATTACTCATTTATAAAATTCTGCATTTACTGTTTTTCCTTCTGGTATGAATTTTTTATGTACTACGACTTCAGAGTAAAAAAAAAAATTATCAACGTGGTCTTGATGCGGAACCTGTGGAATTTCAGTTTCTTCAGCCAAGGGAATGTCTCACCAACCCATTCAGAACTCTACCTTTGTTTTGGGGTCATAGGCAAAACACCAGGTCTTATCTCCTGTAATAATTTTGTTAAAAAATTGTTGTCTGCATCAGCCATCGTGATAATGTCTCAGCAAGATGTGACTCTTATCTTCCCTTTGCTCAGGTGTCAAGGAGTGTGGAACAAAAAGTGCACATAACTTTCTCTTTCCCAAATCCTCTTTCAGAATCCAAAGAACTACAGTCTTGGGGATGTTCAAAGATTCTGCTATCATTCTTGATGCGATTCAATGGTCATTTTTGACCAAATCAGCAAAAGCAGCATTTACCTCAGTTCGAGTTGATTTTGGATGGCCACCTCTCTCGTCATCTTCTACCAGCTACCTTCAGTCTTGAAATTGAGAATACCAACTAAAAACATCTGATCGGTTTACAGTCTCATTCCCATTAGCCTTTTGCACCAATACTAGTGTTTCTGTTGCAGATAGACCAGCTTTGAAACAAAATTTTATGGCAACTCGCTGTTCATTTCCGCCACCATGACGTATAAAGAAAACTGACTTTACAAGACAGTTATAACTCGTACAGTGTCAAAGATAAACAAACGAAACTTGGTGTGAACAGATGTTGGTTGATAGTACTTACTTAGTGGGTTGGCTGATAGATCACTCTAGTTCTTATTTTAAAAAAATGAGTCCTAAAACTCATGGATCGCACTGTGTACGTTGTGCACAGTTACGAATTACTGGTATATACAAATGAGACTGTCACAATCAAATCTAATCCCATAGGTGGGAAAACATTCAGACAAGTAATGTGCTGATTAATTTGCATGCACTGCAGCGTACCACATACAGACGTAAAGAAAAAGAGTTTTCAGAGATACCCCACATATTCTTATCTGCAATACTAAATGAAGATGAGTGGTCATCATTCCCCCACCATGTTTCCTCAAGGAAAAGACCGTCCAATAGCCAGTGGACTCCATAGCAAACCCTGACACTGTACAGAGAAGGAAATATCCCTTGCTCCTGCCAGAAATAAAACCCAATTTCTGGTCACCCAGCCCACGGCTTAGTGTCTACTTACCCTAGCTCTTATTCATTTTGAACAGTCTTGTCCATAAATTAAATCTGTCACTCTACACTACTTACATATTCATCTTTGTTAACTCCATATGATGCAATGTAATCAGCATGTTTTTGCAGTAACAGTTCCTTTGGATGATCTGGAGATAATACAACATCTTTCATCAGCATAGCCTGCAAGAATTGGTTTTTATTATTAGCATCCCATAAGCAGACGATTACCGAGATAGTAACACTCTAATAACTTACAAAGAAAGTCAGGCCTAGTACATTGATAAGCCTTACTTTAATTAAAGTGTAATAAAATCTTTTCATTTTTGAATAAGAACTTTCAACACAATGTGACAGACAGCACAGCAGCAGTCAGCACACACACAGATATCATATAACATGCACTGTAATGAAGAGCAGTGTGTATTTCTTATAACGCACCATCAAGCAGTCTTATCCAGACACGGTAATTTCACCAAAAATGCGCCAACACTTCTCTTTGTAACACTTCACAAACATTCTACTGGTAATTTAAAATTATCATTTATCAATTCTTTAACTGCAGAATATCATACCTCACCTACAACCTAAAAAACAAATAGCACGGCACTAAGAGTAAAAGCACTTAGCGTAGTCTAGGGGTGTTGTTATAACTCGGTACGTAGTCTGGCTGTTATACGTGACTTACTTTATTACCAACTGAGTATTCAACATACGTTTCCAGCTTTTCATCGCGAGTATTTTTCAAACAGCAGTCCTCATGGTTTGACACCACGCTGGTTTATAGGCAGACACCGACACGTCAAAGAAACACGCCTCCGTGTTTAGGATTGAAAGAATCCAGATAACCTATAAAGTTTTAATTATAACAACCTTAAGGCTGAGAATCAGAAACTTGGCTGTCTAGCAACCAACATTCACGGTGACAAAATCCACACGACTGCCGCCTGAAATAAGCTATACTCTGGAAGTTCTGTATACAGAACAAAACATCTGTGCAAATATTCCATAAAAATTCGTTTGAATGGCATGGTCTGAAAATATATTTGTTTGTATGCTTATTCCACGTACAGGTTAGGTCACACCGCGTGTGTGCCCCTATAATTAATAAAACTTTTAAATTTGAACTTTACAGCTTGCATTAAACATGTCACAAAAATTGAATTAAAGGTAATCACGTATGAACATTCGGTATTCACCATTTTTACAAGAGAAGTAACATTGCTCTCCCTCGATAATGTCTGCGCTGATATTCTCAATCCCAATCATTGAATTATTGCGAAAAAAAAACAAAACAGAGCGAATATAATCCGTGCATATTACGGATCCGTGTCGTTCTCCAACAGCGTCAGTCGCACGCCTGGGCTCCGTGTTTCTTTCCCCAGAGACCGTTTCACTGGCCTCAGAATACTTCAAAATCGGATGCGACAATACGAATTTACCTTTCAGCCCAGTACAAAAAAATAGCAGCCACAGTATTTTGTATCTTTTTATTCTAATCCTTTTTTTATCAGCCCTTTGCGACATAAGGACTACATCTGAGACCACTGCACTGTATACCATGGATTAGCGTGTGATCGGTCGTAGGCACAGATTATCAATGGTGAGGGTAATCTGTGGGTGAGAGTAAGCGCAGATCATCTAGTATAGAGTGAGTGTGTGGAAAGGAGTAGGGATTGCGAGAATCTGCTGAAGCTTTAGTTCATGGTTTTGGTTATCACATTCAGTTAGTTGGTAAATAAGTAGTGCAGATGGCTGACGTTTTGGATATAGATAATGCTGAAGAGTTCGAGGTGGACGAAGAAGGCGATCGTAAGTACCAGTCATGTGAAAGCGGGAATTGTGGTATAACTGGTTGACTATAGTGCGTGTGTACACGCAGAGAATAACTTCCCAATGCTTGCCTCGTTCCCATATTTCTTTTACTTGTAGTTCGAATATACCCAAGAAGTACCATTAACAACTAGAACAGCAGTAGTGATGGTATATATTCCATTGTCTCTTAACACATTGACGTCGGCTCACGCAGAAATGCGTGATTGCTCACCCATGCGTTGTTGACGGGCCCCGCATTTCTGCGTTTTCTTACACGACGTCCAACACGCGCGTTTTCGAGCTGC
>Ga0136643_10008343_pt1 | contig 15131 bp, 9 predicted proteins | sample TergutLab28metaG_FD_96883 | JGI IMG/M metagenome (GOLD analysis project Ga0136643, IMG submission 96883) | Labiotermes labralis P1 segment gut microbial communities from Petit-Saut dam, French Guiana - Lab288 P1 (version 3) (version 3) | ecosystem: Host-associated > Arthropoda: Insects >... | reverse complement strand
GTCCTGTCTTAGTAAGAAATTTGTAAGCATTTGTATCTTCATTGGTTAAGAGATCGCGTTAATGTTTAGAGTAGCGATTTTATATGTATAGTTCGTGTGTGTATCTTGTTTTGAGATTCTGGGGTCATGGGGTTATAGTTGTTAGGATTGGTTGGGCGGTTTTTGTCTTGACTGACTTCTTGTTCTTTCACGTGCTGGTATGGGATCTCTGTCAACCTTGATTTTTTTTAAGCGTTTGGGACTTGACATTTGGGTTTGTGGATATTTCATGTTCTCCATCGTACTATCTTCACTCTCTTTTTCATCTTGTATGTCGCTCTTTTTCAGCTTTGATTTATCTCGTTTTGTTCCGTGTTCCTCTTGATCTTGTTCGGCATCTATGTCAGTATTGATGAGGTCGTCCCATTTGTTTACGCATGGAGTTTCGTTTTGTGTGAACTGTGAGGCCGTCTGTATCTCTTCCTCCAGCAACTGATTGTTTTCAGTTTCTTGAATATAGTCGACGTGTCATGGAGTCGGTACCTTTTAGGCTTGGGTGGGGATCGTTGGTCGTTGGGTCTGTTTGTTATTTTCCATGTGACTCACTCGGTCTTGCCGTCAGTACTAAGGGTGATTGTGTCTTCTCGATTGTGGATGTTAAAGCATCCGTTGTATCATTGCATTCGGATAATATTACATTGTTGTGACCTCGTTTAACCATATTTGCCCACGAGTTCTGGTCATGGTCGGTGTGACTACCCGGTTGTCTCATTCTTGGACATTCGTTTATTTGATGGCCTTGTTCATTACAGCGAAAGCAAGTCATTGGTTGTTCTTCGTAGGATATAAGAGCACGGTATGGGATGGAATATGTTTCTTTATTCCTATATCAACAATTCGAACACCTGACTTCACTTGGAATCTGTATGCGTGAGACCACACCTCATCATGTATTTTTGACGTTTCCATAATTGGACATTACATTTGTAATTTGGGTTTCTGTCACTTCAGGGGACAGGGTGGACACTTTCACACGTTTTATTACCTACTCCGGCTATATCGAATTTCACTTTTGATATTTCGCCATTAACATGATGGAATTTTATATCACCTTGAATAGGTTGCAGTACTCTCATCATACTTTCAGAGGATATGAATTTGACCTATACTTTTCGCAATGGACCATCGATCTGAATGACGCGGATTTCGTCTTCTTTTATGTGGACGGTTTCATCTAGCCATTCGTGAATTTGGCACGCATTTATTCTGGGGCTACGTTTATCAAAAGAGAATACTAGGGTATTCTGTCTTATCACCCAGCTTAGTGATGTATTTACTTACGTGGTTAACTGAGCTACCTCAAGTGGATCCAAAGTATAGGATTGAAAGTAGCGTACACGATAACTTTCACTTTTACCACTACTGCTTGGAGCGATTTGCGTGGTGCACACCCTCACCGCCTCGCTGCTCAAAGCAGACTGATTCGATCCCGGACCGTCCAGCCCGTAGCTCAGTCGCTATACCGACTGAGCTACCCGGCCCACGAAAATTGTTTCAAAAGTCGCATCAAAAAAAACTCAAACGTTTGTTTGTAGTGAGAGAAACGTGTTCTACGCTTGTTAAGAATAGGAAAATGCAGTCTTTGAGCAGACCCACATGATTATCACTGTGGGCAGTAAAATTGTTGTATACAGTACCTTGTTTCAGTGATTCGGTTAGATAAAAGTGGGGCACTGCGCATTATATTAAAATATACGTTTTTACTCTCTGAGGGGCGTTAAATTATTCTCAATTCTTACTGGTGTAGTCTTTCCTTTTTTTAGTTTTAAATACCTATTAATGCGTACTTTCTACTGCACACCCAGTTTTGTAGGCTGTTTGAAATTTGTCATTTCTTTAGTACCAACTTTTAATTGTCTTCTCCAAATTTTTGTTTCCATCACCTTAAGCACGCATTCTCATAATTCAAGAAGTTTAAAAACTGCAGACTATCTCACGTAAATTTCTTTTCCCTCGTATTTTTATAAATCGTTTCTAATCAGTACTCCTGATCTCCCACGGTCACACAAGTAATCAGCAGTATTGATTCTATCATGATGCGCTTTCATAAAATTTCCCTTTGCCGGCGTTATACAGTGAGTCTACAGAAAATCCTTCCGTAGCCAAGAAGACAATTTCATTTAGGTCGAATAACTTGCCCAGGGGGGTGGTAGAATCTGGTTGTACAACGTGCAGCATAGACCATTTGTTCACACACATCTTATACGCTACAAACTTGACTACATGTAAAACACATTTCCCTAACACTCAAAAGAAATTGTTCCTACTTTCTACAGGAACTCTTCACAACTTTAGAGTAAGAAGCGACACGTCTCGAAACCTTATTTGTATCTACATAGAAGTGGTTTAATTTTTTGCCTGTTGCTTTCATAGTCCTAGACAGGGCTCTGGAAAAGCAATCATCCACCCACCACTGGCGAGTTTGCATACGCCCCTAGCCAGTACATTCTAACTACTTGAAAGTGTCAAGAACATGTGTATTTTAACTGCTAGTCGATTCAGGTTACGTTTCTTGAGTCTTAAACTAGACACATGTTTGTGTGAACAAGTCTGCCTTATTGAGATTGTGTGGCAATCCTTATAGTAAAACCAACTAGATGCACTTATTTCTCAAATTTATTTCTTAATGAAACTCAGCATGTTTGGGACAGTTCCGCTGTCCGTCATCAGGAGCAAGCTGTCAGCAAACCTGTATGACATATGACCAGTGCTGTGTGTACAGTGAAAAACTCATGATGATGGACAGAGGAACTGTCCGAAACATGTAGAGTTTCATTTCAAAATAAATTTGAGAAATTAGTGGATCTAGTTGGTTTTATTATAAAGATTTGTCACGATGCACGATCACCTGAACGTCAAACTGTGCGGTTAAATGCTGCAAGGGATTTACTTGGTATCTAGTCATTTTGTTTGAAGTAATATAGTGAGCTTAACAACTAAAAAGTTCTTAAGACCTTCAGATCCATTGCAAATGCACTTAACTTGGTCCAAAATAATAGAGTTTAAACTAACCAAGCATAACATAACCCAAGTCTATATTGTGGTCTTCTCGGTTATGACGCCGTGCACAAGAATAAGAAAGAGGACCTACGTTCCTCCAAATTGTCCGTAAATTTCTACGACACTAAAATACATTACTGCTACATGGATCTTCATCATATAAAAGCTTTCATATTTCTCTAATGTGATAGTAATACAGTGAAAATCATGCTGCACAGTTTAATGCTAAATTTAACTTTATTTTGAGCAGTAGCTCTGCATGTGCCTTCTAGCAGCGAAACTAAGTTGTGTGTGCTTTTATGAATGATTCGGCAATATTCAGTGGGTCGCAGCAGCAGTTTCGTATAGGAATCCCCTACTGACACTTCATCGAGCTTGGTCATAGTGTTATATTTAAATTCCGAAATTATTTCATTAGTAATTATTATTATTATTATTATTATTATTAGCCATTTGTAGTCTATTAGCCTAGTTCTAGTCCACTCTAGCCCACTTCTGAATCTGGTCCATATAAATCTTAGTGTTGTCAGTTCAATAAGACGTGGAAATTGAACTGATACTAGTGTAGGTAATATTCTTGTAGTCTAGAATGTATGTAGCCTAATTAGAAGCAGAAGTAATTTCATTTCTCTTTGTTCAACACATTTAACTGCAAGAGTGAAGTGCAATTTGTAGTGTGATGTGTGTATACTTATAATTACTATAATTTGTAATTTTTGTATGTGTTAAACTTTGGGGTTGACCTAGTCGAGTGTTTCCCAATCATGGATCCGTAGAATATCGTTAGACCTTCCGCGAGACAGCGTGGAATAAATAAATAAAATTTTTAGATATAGCAAGGAGTGTCCAATACCCCTCGACGTAAAGGGGGGATTTTTATCCGTTATTTGGTAGTACTGTATTAATCTTTGTGCGCTACATACTGCCTCTGTTTTACTTTCGTTTTGAGAGAAAGAGGTTCGTCGAGATATTAGAAATTATTTTAGCGTTCCTCTTGGGACAAAGCTGGGAAACACTCTTCTAGAAGATGGTTGTAAACCCTGTGTCAAAACTGAACAACTATTAATGTTCCATTTGCCGAAACTTTAAACATTCCTTCTCTATGAAGAGACCTAGTGTAAATGGTTGTGAAAATAATGCAGTATTGATGTTATTAGAAGAGGCATCCCTAGTCTTCATTTTACGACTTTTGAAAAGCAGTCACTTTCTCTTTGTAAATTACTTGTTGGGGAAATCTGGAAGATTGTATGCTCCTTGTAGGTACTTTACATATATGTACGTAGGTTACATTTTTTCTCACAGTTTTTGTTTTCACGTATGCATTACTGACCGCTTAACTTTTATTTTGTTTTTCTCATCATCCCCATCACTACCATGTCATTATTTTCGTCTTTACCCTCACTTCCACTTCGTCATTCTCATCTACTTTTTCTTCTTCATTTTATTATTACCGTCTTCCCCTTCACTTCCACTTTGTACTGTTCATCTTCCTCCACTGTCAAGATTACGCTATTTGGCAGTGTGGTGCCAAATAATCTGGTAGATGGTTTCCCATCTTTCATAGGAACCTGCTGACATCATCTTCAAGAAAGAAGTGATGGTATTGTATCCCAGAACAGACTAATCACACACCGCAATGTAACATTAATATTCCTCGATATTGTGCTGCATTTTTACCATAAATTAATGTGACTTTTTTTGCAGTGTTTATAATGTAACAATACGTATACTTTCATTGGATTAAGTTTCCCGCAAGTGTATTTTTCCCATCTTTTTACACTGATTGGATCCAAAGTACATATGCAATCACATAACATTAATTAACACAGACAATGTAGTATGGGAAATATGAATTGCAAATGCAATGTAATAGTAACCTGCATACATGCCCATTTCTATCACTGTCTTCCCTAAGGAACCTAACCGACTGACCTTTCAAAAAAATACGGACGGCGGTCTGTGTGAGGCAGGATCTGAACATTCACGTATAGTGCAAATGAGTGTCAGCCTTTAATTGCGCAGTATCCTATATGTGCACGATATTACTTGTGCATTATACCGGCTTGTACGCTTGCCCTTTTGAAGTTACTATTAACCACAAATAATAGTTACAATAACTGTTGCATATTAATTGACGCCGTGCCCTTAGGGCCGTGCATATTTGTTACATTTAAGTGTTTTTCGATGATCAGGGTGTATTTTATTCGTATATTGAATAAATGGCTCATTACGTAATCTAATTTGCACCGTGTTTCCAAATTTAAATTTACCAAACGGATTACGCATTGTACTTCAGCAGGGCTATATTGAAACAAATAAAACTGTAATAGTAACAACTATATTGAATGTTTAATTGTGAGTACAGCTCCTAGCGATACGTTCAGATCTGCTTCATTACTTTTCGCTGTGCAGCTGTACAGTAACTTGTGTAGGGAAACTATTCCGTAGAATCTTACTGCGAGTTAAGTGTAAATGATTTCAAACAAATAGACACAAGTAAAGCCGTTCAAACTATGTGCTAGTTATGATAGGGTAAATTTATATCAGAAATCAACAAGATGCAGTAAAATTTGTTTCTATTGATTCGGCGGACAGTTTCGTCCACCTTCAGGAGCACTGTGTCCGTATATACAGCTTTTTGGAACAATGTACCTACTCTGCTGTCTGCTGCCGAACGGTGACACAGGTTGGATGGAACTTGGGTATCTAGGTGTAAAAACAGTTCCATTTTATTCTTGTACAATATTTAATTAAAGATAAGCAGTATTCTATATATTTTTAATGTGACTTATGCTATTACAGCGGGGTTGTGCCCTTTTTGCAGTGAACGTTTTGACGGTTTACATGTCGTATAAATACACCCTGGTCATGTGTGTGCGTCTGTAACGTGACAACGGCCATTAGAATCATATTCAAGGCGTCCCTAATTCTATTCGTCCGATTAAATATCAGATATTCTGGATACGAAATATTGTCTCGAAACACGAGTCTTGCCACAGCAGTACAGACTGTATGCGAGATTTATTTCTCTTTTCTCTTCAAGTCGGGTTGAAGCGATTGTTCGTGTGATTATATTTTACAATATTACGTGATGCCCTTATTTCTTTTCACGTGGTTGTTTTGATAATATGAGTATCTTGTATGCACCACGTGGATATTTTGTTATATGAAATAAGATTTTCTTCATCTCTCTGTGTGGTTGTGTTGAGAGTTCTTATAAAGGTCATAATAATTTTTCTTAAAACTTTACTGTATATTAACTTATGTTGACTGTGAGTGAAGGCATACATTTGTTCACCGTGCGAGTATGTAATGTTAAATTGATTAATATCTACGGCGTTCGCGTTTTATCAACTGTTTTAGCAGCAACCGAAGCAGTAGTTGCATGCGCAACATTTTTCAGTATTTAATATTACCAGCTCCTAAGGAAATCACGTGACCTGCAAACGTGCAAACCTAATGTGCGTGTTCTCTTTTAACAGCAACCTCACTGCTGTTCACTATATAAATAAGCGTCAGCAGTTTACATTTATGGGTACTGCGCTACAAATCGGAAGGTCTTTGGTTCGATTCCAGATGGTGTCATTGGAATTTTTCAGTGACATAATCCTTCCGATTGCACTATGACCCTGGGGTCGACTCAGCCTCTAACAGAAATGAGTAACAGGAGTATTTCGTGGGGTTAAAGGTGGCCGGTGCGTAAGGCTGACAACCTTACCAACAGCCTGTGCCGTTGTCACGGAATCTGGGAACCTTAACTTCCTGGAGCCCTCTGGGCACCTCGGGCCTGTAATGGGACTGATTTACCTTACTGCTTTGTTTACATTTGTAACATGACAGCAGGTGAACAAATTCAATATGCAATGCCTCATTAAGGAAAACACATAAATAACGAAACGCGTCTTTGCCACAGATGTAATTACTCCGAAGTATTTATTTTTTGTTAATTTGAACCTGGTCTTGACATGTTTATTAATTACATGGCGCAGTAAGCGTAGACCTTATGGGGTGAACAGCCTTTAGATTATAACAAAGTAAGAAAAAAGTCTCTAATTGTGACACAACTCAACTACTTCTGTGTGGGTTATATCCGAGTAATGTTATAGCACTTAATGCTGAAAAATGTGCGGTTTGTAATAACGTTAATATACTCTCGCCCACTTAACAATGAGATTCCATTCTGACGAACACGTCGAGAGTCTGCTTCGTCTTGAGTCGGAAGTGTTATATAGGCCAATGTGAGCGGACTGCCCATTTCATTACGCGGTAAAATGCAAGCACGTATCAGCCGTCCAAACTGAGTGCTGCCTACATGAACGTATTAAACAGAAGATTACAAAAACAAAACAAAAAACGGACAACAACTTAGAGTCGTACGCATGCGCTGTGCATCAAACAGTCGCGAGGCTTACCGACTGTATCGTTGTCGTAAGCATCAGAGGCCGTTAAGGTGACGGTGTACGAAATACGGCAGCACCTCTGTTGTATTTCGGACACTGCAGACGATTTGTTAATACTTTAGGCCAATCTTGACATTACATTCACGTTATGCTGAATTTTTTGTATTGATACTGAAAGTGAACCACACATCATCCAAAGCAGTTATAATGGATCTGAATATCATTGTTGGTGTTAGTTGAACATGAACATTTTGAATGTATGCTTGATATTGCTGGACTTTGCCTTATAAGCCTACAACAATAATAATAATAATAATAATAATAATAATAATCCTACACTCCCTCCTTATGCTAACGCAAATGAACCGCAAGGTAGTGCCACACGACAGGACTACTTTACGTAAGGTCGACGTCATTTATGCAGTAGCACAGTGGTTAAGATGCTGCGCTACAAATCGGAAGGTCGCTGGGTCGATTCTAGAAGGTTTCATTGGAATTTTTCGTTGACATAATCATTCGAATCGCACCATGGCCCTGGGGTCGACTCAGCCTCTAACAGAAATGAGTACCGGGAATATTTCCTGGGGGTAAAGGCGGCCGGTGCGTAAGGCTGACTACCTTACCACCATCCTGGGCCATTGTCACGTAATCTGGGAACCTTAACTTCCTGGAACCCTCTGGACACCACGGGCCTGTAATGGGACTGATTTACCTTTTTACCACGTAATGTATGAGGCGTAATGTAACTCACTGGACAGATTTGGAGGGACGATAGAGACGATCAAAACAATGCATTTTGGGATAGGACCAATACAGAGAAATGCTGTTTTTGGCCAATAAATGCAGCACCACGAGCACGCTTGGTTTGTAAAGACGAATTGCATGTTGAACTAGGAAAAGGTGTGCAGTCAAACACAACTTAATCACTGAGGTGTATTTAATGACTGTGATGAAAACAACTACATGTTTCGGCCTGTATTGGCCATCATCAGGTTGTCTAGGGAACTTAAGGGCTAGCTATATGCATGCGCGCGCGCGTGGTGTAGAGCATGTTGAAGTAGCCTGCTACTTAATTTCGTTGTTCTGGACGTGGAATTCTGTGGAATAAAGAAACGTATTGATTAAGGAGGATACATTTACACCTGAAATAAAAAAAAATTACAAAATATTTTCTACATCAAATACAAAAATGCCATAAACTTACAGCAACAAACGGTAAGGTTTGTAAGAAACATGTACGATATGTCGCCAACTAAGATAATTGTACAAGCGATATCTACACAACAATCCTGGCATTGACTGCACAACTTTAAATACACCTGTGATCCTTGCAATCAGTTCCTCTACTGTTTTACTGGGATATCAATACAACAACCAGTGTTGCGTAGATGTCGTTTGTGCAGTGATCTTGGTGGGAGACATTTCGAACCTTTTTTTTTTAAACTTACTGTTTCTTGCTGTAGGTTTGACATTGATTTATTAGATTAGCAAACATTTCTGTTTCGAGTGTCTTTTTATTTTCATTTAACGTGTAAATTTGATTATACTTAAGAGTGTATTGTATTTCACAGGACTGTATGTCCAGAAAAATAAAATTAATTCGTAGTTCCAGAACGATTTGCAATTCATCCTACCAAACTGAACGTGTTCATGGTTCTGCGTACAGAGACAATTTTTTTAAAATGTTTCCTATCGTAAAATACATTTTTTATCTTCTCTGTCATTGCTAGAATGCTGTCGCATGAATTATGTTAGGCTACATTATACTATATATATATATAAAGACATCGGATTTTAAATCCTGGTGTTTGAAAGCCCTATACTAGTTGGTTTGTGTAAATAGCAAATTAGATACCAATTACTGATGAATGTGGACTGTTGCTAAAAAATATCATAATAACTAAATGAAAACAAAAGCTTGCATTACAAACCCATGTGAGAAAGAAAACTGAGAGTTATAGACTAGTGGTTCGGATCAACGGCTGCGCGAAAAGTGCTTGCAAGTAGCATAGATTTTATCACACAAAATTCTATAGTGGGGCACGTCAAACAGGATAACGCAGCGCTAAATTCTCTTATAGAATCACATTTACATTGATTTCTACCAGCAAGCTTCTTGAATCCGATTCAGAAACCTTGCTGGTGAGCGACTTTAGCATCTTTGAGGGACAAGATGACAAATAAGTGTGGCCATTTATACATTTATACGCGAATATATTCCGTTGCTAATAGTAAAGCGTATAAATATTTGAAACATTTGCTGTTTCTATGCGCTTATACATTGAGCAATTTACTGTCTGGAAAATGTGGATCCAAAGTATCCGTATCAAAAATCGGTAACCCACGCATGCAGTATCTCGTATAAGAAACTTCATATTAATTCTACCCAGTGCTCTGCCATTAGGACGTCAAGCGATATCTCCATTTTAAACAGTCTATCTCAGAACAATGAACTACAACTAACCAGTCCACCCACACTCGGCTTGCAGAAAATGCTGTTCGGGAAGTTAGAAATACAGCATTGTTAGAATCGTTACTGATAAAATAAAATAAAATATTTACTTATAACATTTTGTCATTTCTATGACTGTAACAATTTTCATAAATATTCTCAAGAAGTGTACGTAAAATATTTCACATAATACGTGGTCTGTGGAAGAAATTCTATTCGACCATAAAAACGAGTTGTTTCGGGAGCACATTTTGTGATACATAAAATAAAGGAGACTTTTAAAAATGTTATGCCGTAATTTCTGAAAACAAAATATGTTACTTTGTTCATTGTGTTCTTAAGTAATACTCTTTATACTGCCTGCATTACAAAGCTTGAATTATAGGTTTTGCATCCAATCAGTGCTCGTTTTATGTTTCCTTACCCTTGTATACTGAGGAGAAAATATGTGTTGAAATTAATGCTCAATACAATATACAACATGTTTAACTTTCCCTCTTTTGTAATTATGTTGCTTAATAAAAATAAAAATATTGTAATTCTCTAAAAGGAAAATGAAATTTCCTGTTTTAGTGCTTCGTATGGACTCTGTAATTTCAGTTTTGTATTTTAGGGCAGCCTAAGAATTTTAAATTCAAGATTGAAATCAAAATCATTATGAATGTGAAGACAAAGAGAACACACTCAAAGCGAAAGGCTGTGATACGAATTTAATAAGAAGAGTGTATTTGTAAACGATGGAAATTATTTGCATCATATTTACTGATGGAAGCATGTAATAAAATATTCAACGAAAGGGAGTTCAGTAATTGGAAGTAGTATATAGTGCCGTCTAAAAAACTTAATTACAGAATGGTAATTAACTACATACCTACCAGACTATAATGTTGTGCAGATGGCACTTTTAGCTACTTTCAGGCGTTGGAATCTATAAACACAGCGGGATGCACATCATTAAAGAGAGGTCGTTGATTTGCGCGACTGTGGAGATAAGGCTCATACCACATTTAGTTGGTGTTTTCGATGGATTTTCAACTCCGTCAGATACTTCCATATGTTTCTGTGTGCATTATCCATGTTGCTATTTTTACGTGTGTCAAAAAATACACTTTAATATTGTAACAAGAAGTCTATTATATGTGATGCTAGATATCAAATTACATTGGAAGTTAAGTCAGCAGTATTGCTACCCAGATTAAATCTCGGTCAGACGTTTATACTACCTGAACTCTTAGTTTTAAAGTACCTACTTTAACGTGGATGCGCGAGTAGCATCTACTCTTATTACAGCAGTGAGAACCAGTTCTTAAACAGTGATGAATGTTCACATGTGCGATTAGTTAATCTCCAAAGAGAACGGGTTGTTTTACAGTAACACATTTGCTGGCTACCTGTATTAGACACAGTTTTGATTTATGAATTCCACTCATTTAAATTAACTTAAATTCCTACAACCCAGGAGCTTTCTGAATGGTAGCATTTATTATTGAATTGGTCACTTATTCTTCCCGTAATATGGTAGGAAAATGTCTATATCCTCGTGGAGATTATTCAAAATGCATACATCTTCAAGTAGCAGCGATATCTTATTCGGTTTGGTGACTGACTAGAGGCTAAAAATCGGAATTAGACTCCTGGCAGAAATACGTAGATAACTGTCTTTCGCCACAGTATCGCTCTGAGGGCCCACCAATTCTCCTACGCAATTGGCAGACCCAGTAGGCTTCTAACTTATGCCGAGTTCTAATGTAAATTCAACTTAATTTTCACTTTTCCTTGATTCTTCATGTTACGGTGTTTAGACACAGGGGTAAAATTTCTTTCAATGTAGTTACGAAAATAAGGCTCGACGTTGATAAGAATTGTTATTCCAGTGTTTCATTTTGAAATGGAGAATATAACTGCTGCTGGTGGCGCAGACAGTCATTTTTGTAGTCTGTTTCGTAAAGACAAGTTCAGAGAGCGGAAGTTCACACAGCGGTACTGATGGGGACGTCCATCTCTTGGGAATGACGTCATGTGGATTTGTGCATGAGTATCAACTTTTCGGACGGTAGCCTAAGTAAAGAGAGCATTTTGACTGCCCGAAATAAGCAGGCTACTGGCCCTTCCGATATGTTGGTATCTAGATAACAGTCTGCAGGGCGTCATGCCCCAAAAGACGGATGTTTTCTGAAGATATTAATATTGATATTTCTTTACATCACTCTCCAAGTGACTTTCATCATATATGTAGCCCCTACAAATGTTTTGTACAGCACCGGTCTAAATGCTCTACGATCCTGCAGACCGCTTCTTCGGTGGATACAGCGGTCGAAGAGTGAAGCTGACTGCTTACCCTATCTAGTGCTTAGGTTAAGAATGTGCGACGTTACATATCCACTTCCCCAAACTACTTCGTGGCGTGCTCAGGGACGACTTTTCCCTCCTTTTACGATAAACCCCTAAACATATCAGGAAACTGAAAAAAATACATGTTAGTAATATTTCTATTTCTGCTCAAGAATCGTCTTGAAATATTCATACATATTTTGATGTCTAAGATAAGTCTAAAGTTTTTAAAGAAAAAAATTGAATTAAATGTATTTACAATAAATAACTTGCACAGTTTTTTTAAATTGGATCTATAATTTTATAACCTGAAAGATTCAGTTTGGGACACACAAGTGAAATGTAGCCAGTGTCAAATAAGCAACCCCTACGGGTAGTACTTTTTAGACAAGTCATTTTTTTCGAGTGAAATATCTTACCGCCTTACCGAGATTTCATCTGTAGTTCGAGTGAGTAGATTCGGCTGTTTTTGTGTGTGTACTGAATTATGTAATGTACCTAAACGTCCAAAAGCTTGGTTGTAACTATATAACATTTTTTGTAAATCTTAATGTGCGAAGGGTTCTTTGTAATGGTAAAATGTTTTGTAACTTTTAGGGCTTCAAGTAGAATTATGACGTTGAAAATCCCATTACGAAAAATTAGCAAGGTAGTAAACTGCAGATACTAGTTAATGCTGTGAAGCTCATAAAAGCATTTATAAAGTGTTCTATTGCGATATGTCATCAAAGGTATTAATGGAACGTACTTTAATTGTAATCCAACTTATTTTTTGCTAAAATTGCAAGGTCGTTTTGTGTAAGTCTGACATTCACTGTACTTATACCGATGAAATAATTGTAGATTTAATATAATAAAATGTTTGATCTGATAACACACTAAGCTTTTAAATTTGTCATTAGTATTATATTCGTTTATGAGTATAGTTATGAACAATTTCTTGGTTTGAATTATTCTTTATGAGGAGTTCCAAAGTTGAAAATTTAACCTAATTTAGTAGGGTAGGGTAATGAAAATATACTTCTGTCATTCTCCATTTTGTACCTTTCTCAATGTGCTTTCAAAATCCCGAGTATGATTAGTATAAAGACATGACGAGTTGTAACCTAGAGTGAAGAAATGAGGAAAGCCACGGAACCCTTCATTTGTTTGATCTATAAATCTTTCCCATAAGGCTTATTTACCCAGTTGTGGAAGTAATGATGGAATAATTGCGTTGACGTAACAACTTGGGGCTGTGGAAGGTAAAAACATGAATTAATTATTAAGGTATGGGAATAAATGTTATTATTTAAATATTTCACTCTGGAATATTTAATTTGAAGTGATAAGTAAAAAAGAAAAAAATTGTTCCCACAGGCTTCCCATAAACTTTATTTTGCTTTCCCAAAGCTTTTCAGAATGAACTGTGTTTGAACTTCAAGGGGTTTGCCTTAAGCTGCTGTGGCAGCGAACAAGCTGAACAAAGTGTCAAGTACTGCCAGTGCGGTCCGTCCAAACTTTCTCCTACATGCACTGTATTGTATTCTCGAAGACAGAAAAGATACTCGAACTGAACCAAGTCTTTCTGAGACCCCAAAAGCCAACTCGACATTATTCGGGTAACCGTACTTCCCACATCTATATTTCTAGACACTTCGCCTACCCTCTTTCCCCATGTACGTGAAAAGAGCTTGGTAACTGATAAAGTGCCGGATCAGCTATCATACTTCTTAGGTTCTATTTATTTATTTATTATTTTATTTCATTTTATTTTTTTGTGAAGTCCTGAATGGATTTCGGTGATAATGATTGACATTCCACACTGCGCTTCCTAGCTTTGTTAAGCAGTATATCTTGCTACTATCAGACTCCAAAACACAACGTAATGATTTTCGTATTTTTTTATAGCTGTAAGAATTATGCAGACATCCAGTTTATATCGTTCATTCCGCGCATTATCGGTAGCTCTTGCATGCAAATAAACCAACAAACTGCACAAAATTGCTCCTTTTTAAATTATAATATGAAAATGGACATTCCTACATGTTTCGTTTCTTCAGGGAATCAAACTAAGTAATAGAGCATAAAAATTTGTTCAAAGCTGACGTGATGTAAAAGAAAGAGTCAGATAAATGAGGACATTTCTTTGTGGAACAATGATATATATGTGATGGATCTTGATATAGAGTATCTTCGATGCAGTCTACGTACTTAAAAGAAATTTAATAAAGCCGTGAAATGGACATGTAACTCATAAACCTAGTTAAGAACCTTGGATAAATTGAGCATCAATAAGCAGCCTAAATCGAAGAGATTTATTTATTAAAATGAAAGTTTACAAACACATGTTTTCTAATGTCACATTTGGTGGTGGTCTTAACCTTTATGAAAATCAAGTAACATTTCAGTAACATTATGAACGTAAACATAGAGATATTACGTTAAACAATATAATTTTAAAAGTTCGCGAAAAACATTTAAATAGCAAAGCGTATGACCCCTGATCTATACATACATTAATGTTGGTGGCTTACATGAATAGTCCATACTTGTATCCGTTATTTATGTTAATATGTTTTGTATGGGGAAGGGTTTTTGCAATATAAACACCATAATATGGGCTTTTAAAATTGCCACGTATATTCGTTTTGTGGGCTTACAGACTGTGGATGTAAACGCGCGGTGTGACCACTATTCCCGTACTGCAGTGTATGATCAAAAGAAACAAAATATTGTGGGACGATGTTATCTATGAGAGCAAGGTTACACAATGGCGATATCAAATTTTGTAACAAGCCCTGCGTTAATATTAGTTTTAATATCGTGAGTACACACAAACAACAGTAACTTGTTTCTACGGAATTACACAACTTGATGAGTACACACAAACAACAGTAACTTGTTTCTACGGAATTACACAACTTGAT
>Ga0136643_10008340_pt1 | contig 15134 bp, 4 predicted proteins | sample TergutLab28metaG_FD_96883 | JGI IMG/M metagenome (GOLD analysis project Ga0136643, IMG submission 96883) | Labiotermes labralis P1 segment gut microbial communities from Petit-Saut dam, French Guiana - Lab288 P1 (version 3) (version 3) | ecosystem: Host-associated > Arthropoda: Insects >... | reverse complement strand
TCTCCTCCGGCAATGAAACGGTGTCCGAGTGTCTTAAAGAAGCGGTCAAAATCATCGTACTTATTGTTATGCTTTGGAGGGCAGTAGATCGCGGAGATTGTTATTTCTCCTATGCTGTCTTCAAGGGAGATGCTAGTAGCTTTTATGTTATCTTGTTTATATACGATTCGTGTGTGATGTTTAATGTTTTGTCTAATTATTACTGCGGTACCTCCGTGTGCTGTCTCATCTGGGTGAGTGTCGTGATATATGTTGTAGTTTGGTATTTTCATGTAGCTTCTTCCCGTGAAGTGTGTTTCTGATACCAGTAGTATGTATAGGTGAAGAGTCTGTAAAAATAGTTTTATCTCTTGCGCATGTTGGCACAAGCCATTGGCGTTCCAGACTGCAATGTTGAGTATATGAGCCATTAGTTAGTTTTACTGATGAGCGCCGTTATTAGGTTGATGAGTGTGCCCATCTGATCTAACAGGTTTTTCATCATTTGTTTGAGTTCGGTGAGGTCGTTTGATGGATGTGTCTTATCCGTTTTATGAGGTTGGAGTACATTTTTTTGAGGCAGTTTGTTTTGTCCTTGTGCATCCTGAGCATAGGTTACTCCTGTTGGAGGTGGTCTTATTTCCATAAGACGTTCTCTTAGTCTTGGGTACTTTTTTTGTTGTATTTGTTTGTGTGTCATGCATCCTCTATAGTTAGCCGGATGTTTTTCGTGACAGTTTACACATTTGACGTTATCGCCTTTAGCTTTCCTGGGACACTCACTGATTAAATGTTGTACCGCACACTTTACGCATCGTGGGTTTTCCTGCAGTAATTTTTTGTGTGTCCGAATTGTTGGCAGCGTATGCATTGGGGGATTTCGTGTTTTGCGTGAGGTGCTTCAAACTGTACTATTGTGTTCAACAATGCGGTTATGTTGTAGATTTCTTTGTTGTTACCAGAGGGTTTGATGTCGACGAAGTGAATGGGTAGGGGTTTTTTAGTCACCTTTTGTTTGACATTCAAAATGTTCATTACTTCGTGCCCCCTATCTTTTAGATCCTGCCTGATGTTATTCAAGTCCGTGGATGGGTGAATGTTCTTAAGGACTACGCGAAAGCTTCTATCTTTCCTCGGTTTTTAAGTGTGAAATTCTGTATTTTTGTCTATTAGTGCTTTCACTATAATGGTATATATTGAGCTTTCTGTGGGCTGTACTCTGACTTGATCGTTGTATACTGTTTTCACGAGGTATTTGTCTTTTGCTGTTGTGTTAAGTAACTCGATTAGAGGTTTTATGTTCGTGAAACCTGATATGAAGTTTGGGGGCGGCTTTGGTTCTGTACTCTGTTTATCTGCTTCCTCCATGTGTTGTTCTGAAAGTGAACGGAATCTGTTGGTGATGGGAATAGTTCCCCCAAGCCAGTAGTCTTGCTTATTCTCATTCAAATTTTCCGTATTCAAAGATGATGTTAGTAACTGTGACTATATAACGCCAGGTTTCAGTTTTTGTTTTGCAAACACCGAAATACTATCCTCGCGGCCTGTTCGCGTTGTATGGAGACAGCTATCTGCATGTCTCTGTGCGTGTTTGTACCTAACACTTGAAAGAGATATGAGAGTAAGACTTTGGGCGCCCATGGCAAATAATCACAATGTCCGCCCACAACAGAAGTTACGGATTTCGACGCCAATTGGACTGCCACCCGGGTCGGCAAAACCATTCGCCCATCCTTCCCCAACATGGCTAGTAATCTAACATAAATTCCGTAAAAGATGGCTGAGTGTTATATACAATAAATAGCGGGGCCTAGACTGAAATCTTGACTGGGAAAAATAATTAATTCCGTATAATAGTGCTGGGGTAGGGGGTGGTTGGCTTCAAGCCCTCCTTGCACGTAGGCTGTGCTACAAATGCTGTTAAAGTCATTTGATTAAATGTAGATTAATCAAAGCTTTTCTCAGTGTGGAGCTTCTTTCAATGCGGAGAGCAAAATGAATGGACTGGTAAAGCTCGACAAGTAAGCGTATAAAAGAAGCAAGTAACGCCCTCACTAGGCTGTAATTTTTTGTTGGCGCAGCACGTTGACAACTGAGATGTGAGATCTCTTTCCTGCATTTTGTTTGTTTACATATTCACTCAAATAAAAAAAGGATTGTGGGGAAAATTCATAAAGCCTACTTTTCGACCGCGTGGAATTCCATTCCTTACAAAGGTTGTGTAATAACGATGGGAAATAAGGTAATAAGTGGCAGTGTACTTGTATCTTAGGAATTAATATGCTGAGCTTGTGGTTTGAAGGTCATGGGATGAGAGTCTATCACAACCACCAACAACGACAGAATCAGCAGCAAAAATAACAATAATAAGGAGAACCAAGTTATCGTTTTGGGAGTAACTTTGTACTAGAATAACATTTTACTTGAAAACGTACATGCAATTTTTTTTATTCTACCCCAAACTTCACCTTTTTTCATGTTTGTGATTGTTAAAGTATAAGAAACATTTGTACTTTTACACATAATTTTTAAATATATTCATATAATAGCCCTGTGTCTCCTTATTTTCAGGTCCAATGTTTTGTTATTTACTGCTTTAAAACTTAAAGCTAAATTTAAATCTGCGTACGGCAAACAAAATGTACCATAAGTTCAAAATTTTTAAAAATCTTATCATTATACGCAGTTTCAGGAGCTTTCATGAAATGACATTGGCGTTGCCCTTACTTCAGAATTTTTTAAGACTGCCATGTTATTATTGTTATTATTGCTGACTGAGGACGTTACAAAGTTAAGATTCGATAGTGTCTACAGTGACGTAATTTTAATACCGAATGTAATGGCTATGGTACATCTACACTTTTCCTGACTGGAGACTGGAGCGTAAATAAACATATTTCGGAAACGATTTTTACTAAGGTACGTATTAACGTTTTTTTTAAAAGTTATGGTAATCTAATCTCTTTCAGCAATGGCATTCTTAAGTCGCTGGTACTACTTATGTGATCTTGAAAATCACTGGCTTAACCTGGAAATTCATTACTGTATTCACACAGGCTGCCAGTGGACACTCACTTCAGTCAACACTCGCACTGTACGTACTTAGGATCCGTTTGAATTTCATGAAAATTTCCTACAAATTCCGAATGCGTTATCTGCCCGTGATTTCTATGTAACATGATATGAATATATAAAATGAATGCATAAAATTGCTGGTGTATATTGCGTGAAACTTGCTTAATTTTTAGGGAAGTAAATGCTATCGAGGTATATGAGAATAGGGTTCTGAGAAGATTATTCGAACTTCAGATAGATAAAATAACAAGATGTGGAAAATTGGAGGTTTACCTAACGACGATCTTAACATTTTGTGCTCTTCAGATTTTGGTTGGCACTACTGCAAGGAAAAGGCTCGAAGTTTTTTTTTTTTTTTCACTTACCTTAGTAAATTTCAGTGGGGGCATGACTGGTAGTGTAACAAATTCCCAGACAATATTCGACATCTGTCCGCGTAAATAAGTTTGTTAGCAAAACATTGCATTTGTCCACGTGTTTGGAAGCATGTTGTGAGTTACCATAGTCAGCAGCGTCTCTTGTGTCGACGATCAGCAGCTGAATGTCTTTGCTTGTGCACTGATAGACGAGGTTCTTCATACAAGCCAACAGGGTAAAGGAAATCCAGCGGTGGTTGTCCAGTGACCTACCGATCAATCCGCCAGACATCGAGCGATTGATTCCTGACCTCGTCTTCTATGTCAAATCAACGATCATAAGCAGTTGAAAGCACAAGTAAGAGACAATGGCTAAGGTAAATGACGACATGCTTCCGAGCACGTGCACTTACTTCGTCAGATAGCTTGATTACTTCTAGCGCGTGGATGAAGAGGCAAGCTGGTCAGTGGGGAAAGCGCGCATGCAGCTCCAAATGTTTTTCTCTACGTTGCAAAAAACATTGTCTCACAATCCCCAGGACTCCGCAGTTACTCTGAAGCAATTCAGTTTTTAATAAAAGGAAATTCTAATACAACACAAAATTTAACTGTAACAGAAGCAGTTCAAATTCAATAGACGATGTGTTCCTACTACCAATAAAGTATGTGTTTTTTGAACGGGTATAACGTTGCCTGGCAGTGCCGACCTGAACCATGCAATGGCCGACCGTGCTGACCTCAGCTGTATGCAGTGTTACGGAGCTTCGGTATCAAGTTATCTGACCTTCTGGATACTTTTCGTGCCACCAGAGGTGCTCACATTGAAATCTACTAAGGTAGTTTGCAGTCAGAAAACTCTGAGAGTTTGCCTTTGTAACACTGCCAGCTGGTTGTCTGTATGACTAAGATATTTGAAGTTTTCTTTCCGGTAACCTATCATTCGGATTTTCTGTATTGTAACGGCAGTTAATTCGGGACGTTTACGGTAGTAACTGTTGCACATTTGAGGTAATGAGAAATTATTTCAACTTGTTGACAAGATTTCAAGTTAGGCTTTTGCTTTAGATTGTTATTATTGGATGTGACGATGACATTTCCACGAGTCTTTGAACAATAACGTGGGAAGGTGGTAAGTGGTTTCATCACATCCAGAATAGGGCCTAATGGCGTACTTTTGTGAATATAATGAGGGGTCGTCGCCTTTCTTGTAGTTTTATTGTAGTTCAATTGAAAACAGAACCCAGGCGCACGGCAAGCTAAACGACCTTACATTTCCCTATAGTATGTGTGTGTATGTGTGTATGTATGTATGTTTTTTTGTATATATGTGTGTATGTATGTACGTACACATGTATGTATAGATGTTTGAAGCATGTTAGAGTGGGTGTTGCAAATGGTCTTCGTTTCTCGGGTACTGATTTCGAAGGAATGGTAGCACCAAGAAAACTTATTCTAAATTGGTCTTGACAGTTTTCAAACAATTTCATCCTTAATTAGATTTTCACAGTGAAAAATCATGTGTGATTAACTGTACTGCACACTCACGAACAAACCAAATTTACGGTACACTGTGGTTCACATGTCTGGTACGCACAGCGGATTGAAGTGGACTGTGTGACTTAAGACGTCAGACGATTCAATGTAACCGTACACGCGACAATATTACTTCCAGTGTGTCATTCACGCAACGGCGTTTACATCGTGCACCCACTATTGGAAATTTCAAGGCATGAACTTCAAACGGTTTTTAATAATCTGTTTATCAGATGTCGTGCATGTCTGCGATTCGAAGTATGTCACTTTAACAGCTAATGTGACGTGTGGTAAGTTAGACAGGGGGAAATGTAAGGTCATATTGCTGTGCGTCTGCATTAGTTTTTGAGTTTAACATCCTGTGGTTTGTATATTGATTAAATAACAGCTACAAAACATCTGGTACTGTGCAAGATGCAGCGTGATTATTCTCTTGATTTTCTTGTCATTTCGGAATAAAATGCTGTGATTGTTCCTGTGGTCGGTTGTTACAGCACGGTACTGAAATAAAATTAAAGCATACGTATTCCACTTCGAGCAATCATTTACGACCTATCGTACCATTAGCACAAACTGATTAATCAATAATATCCATTAATAAAATTAGAAGCTGCCATCAGTCCAACTGCCGGAAGGTGCATCTAAAGAGACATGTGACGTCATAGAGTAATGGATTAGTAAGTTTAGAGCTATCTACCGCGAATCCGCGAAAGATAGAAGTTGGTGATTCGTAACAATTGTAATTAGGGGCCGAAAAACAAAATGACCCTGTACAAATGAAGATATAAAAATGTCGGATGATGAAACATTATTTTATCTCTGAGTGCTGCAGATAAACCTATTACTTAATTTTACACCCGAACAACCAAAGAAATGCCGAAATAACTTAGCTATTTCAGGTTTAAGAATGCAATCACTCAGTAATTCCATAGAGGAGAATTCTTCTTGAGAATCTCATAGTAGCTGAATTGTTCAAGAATTTTCCTACGTTTTGTGGACACAGAAATTTCGTTGCTTTGTTTTCAGGAGTCCATCTTCGGACGGTATTCTGAACCAGCTGAATCCAAACCATACTCTCATATTATCTTTCTGTATGACCTGCTACTGTATTATATTCCACTGTACGCCTAATTCCATGAAATAGTTTTTCCCAAGTATTTCAACTGAAAGTTTGTACACATGGATCTTACAGAAGTAGGGTATGAGGGTGTAAACTGGACTCAGTGTCTCTGATAGGGTTTTGTTGGTGAAATTCTACGAAGAAGACAATGTGTTTTTAACAGTTCAACGAATGTCAAAAATAATTGTGATTTTTTAAATTACTCAGTCCAAATATCTGCATATGTGTCAACCCTCACACTTCGCGGGACACACAACAGATACGTAATTTGTGCCATCTCGTATGAAGAGCGATTCAGTTGCGTTTTATATCATGATATTGTTCTGCCTGTTCTTCTTGGTTACAAATAAGTTACAGTGCACACAGGAGACATTAACACAGAAGCCCCCCCCCCCCCAAAATCTTCCTACGACCAAAAAAAAGGAAAGGCTCCCCAATTGAGTGATAGAATTTGTGATGTCATGTAAGAGTTTATGAATACATTTTTGTCTATTAGTGTACTTTACACATTCCAATTTTTTTTTGCACATACTGTCTTCGACGGTGAAAGCATTTAGTTATAGGCCTAGAAGTGACGATTTTAAAAGGTAAATACTAAACCTATAATTTAATTTTGGATTCCTGTCATGGAGGAAATGAGGAAAATTCGTTGGCTTCCCAACACTGGGTTCAAAGTCAATTAATGACAGCGTTAAACGCGAATGCTTGGTTTGTAGGTTATGTAGCTACCCTGTCTGAAATTTCAGAGGTTAGTTCCGGTAGAATAAGAAGTAGGGTTGTTGATGTAGTCACCTATGTCAGACTCATTGGTGTTTGCGGGCAGTAGTGGGCAAATAAAGGAGGTACGAGACTGGGTGGCGGAATTTTGGAAATCACTGTAAATATACGTAGTACTACAAAAATCGCAAGATATCACAAACACCTAAAATAAAGTAAACTCTTAGTTCCAAACATAAATATGGAAATTCTAAATTATGTTATCCAATCCGGTACTTTTCTGATATCTCACCTCTAATCAGCAGATTTTTCAGAAGTGTAGAATCTTTAATTAGCGCTTAGCTTACATGAAAGGGTTTTTTAATTTTGCAATTTCACTTTCTTGATTAACAAGAAATGTATATCTTCAGTCACGAAAATGATCGTTCTTACGAATATATGCAATCGTATGTCGCACATATTTGACGAGAAAATTGTATGCTTCTGGGTAATCAATGTTTAGGTAAGGAGATAACAAAATGTGACACCCCCTCTTCACTAAATTTTTCTTATAGAATTAAATCACATTACAGTTCTTGCAGCTGCACTTGCATATCTTCAGCCCCGTTATCAGTGACAAATTATATCGTGTCGTGAACATGACAGTGTGCATTTCACGAAACTTAAAATCACGAGAGAAATTTTCATATTTGTTTCTCAGCAATTCAATATTTCTGGGTACCGGTTCATTCGTGGATTTTATTCAAGAAAATTTCCTGTTTCAAAATACACCGATTTTTCATTGCTCTTTATATTTTCCAGGACCGAGTTTTATCGGAGGGACTGTATGTTGTCACGTGATTATATTATTTAATGCTCTAATACTAACATATTTAACTCATTTAGGTACTCTGCAATATGAACTAAAATGCCAGATCTCTTTATAATTTCATATTTTAATGTCGTTAACATTGTGTTATTTAATTTCGAAAAAATATATTAATTTAACGTATAAAATCATAAGATGTTATAAACGCCTTGTAGCAGGATAATCAGCAAATTTCAGTGGAGTGTGATAAATGATCTTGCTCGCTGTCGGTATCCGGAAGAAGAGGAACAGCTTGTCGATAATTTAATTTGGGACAGACTTAAGTTAACGATAGACGCAGCTCGTTGTGAAATGTGTTTCAGTGTTGGTATTTTGCCACACAAAACTGGCTGGCAGAATATTGTGCGTTGGTAACTAAAATGTATTGAAAATATTTTATTTTTTCTCACATAACTTTTTTTTTTTGCCTGTCACACGATCAGGTCCTACAGCCACAACCCGCCGAAGTTTGTTAGAATTTAAAATTTTTTTTCGTAAATTGATATTCTCACTAAAAATGTATTTTCGCTTAAATATTTCACGGGTGGAAATTAATTCAAAACTTTCCTCAGTTTGAAATGGATTTGAGTTACAAACGGAGAATAATGCTGCAAGCCGAGCACTATGTTTGACATGTGTGTTATCGAGTAGGCTTGAAAATGTTTGCTAGTCGATTTTAATTGTTGTTCCCTCTAATATTTTTCATGCCGTTAACCCTTTCAACGGCTGTGTTTCTACTGAACTGTATGTTCTTCAGCCCCATTGATTTTTCTTGCCCGTATTAAAATATGATTTAATACAGTAACTTAAAATATATTATCCCTCTGTAAATTGTAATCTTAGGTCAGTATTTACAGTTTATTTTGAAAATTTCTGCGCACCGGCAGAATAATTCTGGTCGACCACCTGCAGGTTGCAGGCTCTTGAGTTTATGGCAAAGTACAATTATTTGGTACGGACCTCAACAAATAAAAGGTGCGTGTGTAAATAAATGAAAGTCAAGTTAAGTCTGTCGAACTTCTGCTCGCGTTTCATCCTGAAGCTTTTGTCTTTGCGTTTGCTACCTGAAAGCATGAAGGTTAAAATACTTGCTTTACAGAACTATAGTTTGTCCTGTTGTTTTTCTGTGGGTGTGAAGCTCGGCCTCTCACATAAAGAGTACAACATAGTGTGGGGTGTTAGAGAATAGGGTGCTGAGGAGGATATTTTGGCCTGAGGGAAAAGAAAATAATGGAAGCTACAACAGTTGCACAATAAGAGGATTCATAATTTGTAATGCTTAACCAAATATTATTCGAAGGAAGATGAGATCGGCGGAACACGTGGCAGGTAAGAGAATATATACAGACTTTTGATAGGGAAACACGAGAGGAAGAACCTGCTTGGAAGACCTAGAATCAGATGATGGGATTGTGTGGGCTAAATTCATGCGGCTAAGGATAATGAATTGGAGCAGGCTCTTGAGAAAACTTCAGTAAAGCTTCGGGTTCCATAAAATGTACAGAATGTCTATACCGGCTGAAGACATTGTTGATTCTGCAGGACTGGATGATAAAAAACCAACTAGATGCCACTTATTATTTTATTGTACTTCTTATAGGCACAACATGTTTCGGGCATTACTATGCCCATGATCAGGAGTTCGCGACTATGATGTTGACTACCACATTGGTCGTTTCGTTCTTGGTTTGCTGTATGTTGGAGGTTAGGTGCGGCTGGGCTGGAGTAGTGTCAGGGTTGCAGGTTGAAGCAAGAGCCTGCAGCCCGGACACTACTCCAGCCTAACTGCACCTAACATCCAACATACAGCAAACCAAGAACAAAACGACCAATGTGATAATCAACATCATAGTCGCGAACTCCTGATGATGGGCATAGTAATGCCGGAAATATGTTGAGCCTATAAGAAGTACAATAAAATAGTAAGTGGCATCTAGACGATTTTTTTATTCTTCAGTTATCAAAATGATGCACGGTCCAATAAACATCAGATTCTCCAGGACTGTATTTGCGTAGTCATTAGCTAACCAACGATTTGAAATGTATCTTTATCCAAATGGTGCCCATCTCGATCCTATCCTGTAATATCACTTTACTTCGGAAACTGATTTACCGAGGTACTAGATTATTTAGTGTTGCTTTGCAGGAGTATAATACATAGTACTTTGGTGCTATGCAAATTGGAAATATTCAGTTAAATTTTATATTTTAAATTACGATTTATTTTATACTGGACATGAGTATAGGTCTGCTTTAGCACTTGGTAGATAAAAAATGTACAGAATGACTTGTGTTACGTAGCGGGATAAATATTTCCTTTTCCGAAATGAAATATACACATCGAATTGGATCCGCCTAAGAAAGCATATGCAAATTTCATAAGTTTTGTGATTTACCAAGTATTCATTGCGTCCAGGTTGTACTTAATACTAGGCGCTATAACAGTAGAAGTAAGTTATATACTGTAATTGATATATGGGGATAGGCGGTGTTGCAGGTGGTTGAGGAACTGCGATACAAACCTGACGGTCACGGTTTCGATACAGAATGGTGTAGCTGTGATTACACATATTTAATCCCTCGGTCCGCTCCATGGTTTACTCTACGTAGCATACCTAGGGTCGAATCAGCCGCCAACAGAAATGAGTGTCAGGGATGTTTCCTGTGGGATAAAGGCGGCCGGTGCCTAGGGCTGTCAAACTTGCTGCCTTTGTGTGCCGACATTCCAGAAATTCTAAAAGCCTCTACCTCCTGTAGCGTAAGGCCTTTTCCAGGCCTGTGGTGGGGCGGTTTTAATTTATGTGTTCTACGTGTAGACAAAAGTCGCACTCGTGTCTCGTTAACTCTAACGCTAATCATGCAAATGTGAGAAGGACCTATATTCTGTGGATATTACTCATTCAGATTCACACGGTGCTGACAGATGGCAGTGTGTCGCTAAATAAATAATGAGACACCTCCCTGTCCTCTTGTACTTGTGCGATAGACTAAACAGTATTGTTCGGTGTGGTAAGCCATTTATGTGTTAATAATGTTTGCAATAGCAAAACAAAATATTTGCGCTCACCGTAACACTGTTATTGTGTTGGTTATTGAGAAGCACTTTCGGTTACGGAAACAACTGAATTTACTTCATGTTTCCTAAATTATTATGACACCGTAGGGGCAGTGTAGACTCTTAGTTAGTCTACGGAGCAGAATGTTTCGTGAGGAGATTACGGCCACAGAAATTGTTTAAAAAAATTCTTCGCTTTTTATGGAACCCGAAACATCCCTGCCGTCTTGTCAAGTGCCATCGGGCATTCTATTCAATTATATAAGCCATGTTCTTCTAGGTCTCCCGAGTTCTCCCCTTTCTTAAAGTTTTGCGACTAAAATTTTCTATTCATTTCTTATTTTATCTTTTGCTGAAAATTTCTTTAATATTTTCGGGCTAGTGGTATTTAGAGAAACATACAAATTACGAAGTTTTTTTCATAAACATTTTTTCTCCTCCCTGTTTATCTCCTTATTAGACGCAGATTTTCTCCTGACTATTAATTAGTAGTGATATTTGCAAAGTAATACATTTCTAGCGCATGTGTAACAGAATTTAGAGAATTTTAAAAGGAAGATAGCGGAAAAGACTGTTCAGATCATATGACAAGGTGGCCAAGCCCAGTACCCTGTTCAGTTTAAAATACCAAGTCAAGTCGCTATAGAATTATTAATGTAATCCTCTGTATTTGACGGAATATTTTCGAAAAAACACACTCCCTGAAAATGGTCATGTAAAATGAGTCGAAACATCTAGTTGCTATAAATGGTTGTTGATTTAACACTGGTGTATATGGTATTAGCCTGTTTGTAAGTTATTCGTGAAGAATATTTAGAGAAACCCGGAATTCTGTTGCACTCTCGCGTAATTTTGATACTACTTTTGTGTCGATTTGTTCTTTATTCAATTCGCGCTGTAGAATTTCACTTCTTGGAGTCTGTTACGTTCTTCATAGTGTCTGCGTATATCTTACTGCACAATCTGACCAGACAGATATTCTCCCTGCTAGAACTTGTGGTTTATACGCAACCAGAAGCAGGATTTGATGGCTCAGTTCGTTTCATTCTCAGAAAAATGTTCAGTATGCATAAGATAAGACTAGTTAAAATATGATTATTGTTAACTAATTCAGTAACATTAAGACGGTAGAAGTTCGTACTGATTTTATAGTATCGGATTTTACTTTATACGTTAATAGAATTATACTAAAGTTTGAAACAACCAAACAAAATTACCTTCCGTTATGCCATGAAACAGTCAGTTAAGGAGCTTCGACCACCGGCCAGTTTAGAGCCATAAAAACCCATATAGCTTCATTGGACCCTTTCTGTTGCGTATTTCTATCAAATGCACTTGTATGTAAATTCACACGTCGCTATATCTGCATTTTACTTTTGAACTATTCTTGGAAAACACCCCCCCCCCCCAAAAAAAATATATTTTTGCACTGTACATAGAAATGTCTTAAACCTGTCATGCCAGAAACATATGTTGTCAACAGGTTCAGAATTTGAATGTACGAATTGGTGAAAATAACCTGTTCCATAATTCAAGCAAAAAGTCAGTGACCGTTCGAATAATAACGCTAGACACTCCGGTGGAAAAAGAAACTTCAAATTGTGACAGACAGACTTCAGGTATTCAACCTGTTTCTAGCAGAACGGTAAACAAAAATGATCTCTAAATTTTGTGAATATTAATGGACTGGCAAAAGTCCGGTTTCTCTCTCCGATTTGCCGTAACGTAAATTGTATTCAAATGAAACGTTTTCGTTGTGACTTTCGAACTAGTTTATACAGTGTTTAATTCACTCGCTGACCATCGTTCTCTTCCAACGTTTTGTCGCACAATGATGTCTGTAAAGAAACAGCGGCGGACGTAAATCATTGAATACATTCGAGAAAAAAAATCGTAAGAATGACACACGGACCTATGGTAGAACAAGAAATAATGGAGAATAAGATTTAATCAGGAATGGCAATAACTGTGTGAAGATTTGGATTGTGTAGTAGATATTAAAAAGAAAATATTGGACTGGCTAAGACATATAATGAAAATGGACCAAGTCAAGAAGAAGTTTGATAGTAAACCGAAGGGAATGAGAAGAATGGGAAGACCAAGAATGAGATGTTTGGAAAATGTTGAAAGGGATCTTCGAGAAATAAAGGTGGAAATATGGCTGCAGCAAGCTGTAAGTACAGCAAAGTGGGCGTCTGTAATTAAGGCTCCCAGAGAGCGTTAGATTCAAGTAGTAGGTAAGGTGGACTTAAATAGAATTTTCAAAATGATTATGTAACATTCCAAAACAAGATGGAGAAAAGCAAAATACGGGCTTAAAAACTGTATGCAGTAGACCTATAGGATACACATTTGTGTTGCGTTGACATTACCTTATTTTTCTTTGTGTTTAATTTGATTATTTCTCCATATTGATGCAACATACGAGTACAGTGTGGTATCGGGCCAGCCGTTTCTATTATTACTTCAGCGGTATCTGCGTGCTGAAATGTCTGTTTATAGTGGTTGACACATGCAACAGTTAGACAAAGGCGGTGAACCATCAGTTAGAAACTGTCAAACCTCATTTCAGCCTTCTGAAGCCGTACCCAACACAGTGCACCTTTTCCGGTATATACTCCACACAGTCCCATTTTATCGTGAAATGTCGACATTTATTGTGATCCACAGACTGTCATGTTCATTTGGCTTTATCATACACCGCATCCGCGGTTGCTTCATTAGACTTTAATATTCACACAGTTCCACGTACGTACGTACATATTCAGTATAATGCTGTAAGGTACATGAACACCTTGTACTCTGACGGTAGATTTGTTACAAGTTATCTTCGTCCGGAAGTGGTGCAAGAGTCTGTGACAGAACAAAGAGTGCTTTGCCAGCGTTAGGAGATGTAGGGCGCCTCATAAAGAAATCCGTCTTTCTGCTTTTCTGCATGCGTGATCTGAACAGAATTGTATTAGATTTTTATGGGATTTATTTTTAGAGTCGAGCCAAAAATGATGTTCCAAATATCTCGGCCTTTTGCACATCCGGGCCTGATATAAAAAAAGAACTGCAAATTTACATGTCGCTGATCCACGTCTTTTGCAGAAAATATGTGACTTGAATTGTGTGGATAAGGTTTGTGAGCATATACTGTGGATGGTGAGAGTCTGATTCTTTTTTGAACACGTGCTGTGGATAGGGGGATTTTGATTAATTTTGTGAACATGTACTGTGGATACCGAGGTTTTAGTTTAATTTGTGAGTACATACTGTGGATACTGATAGATTGATTCATATTGTGAACGTGTATTGTGGATACCGAGGTTTTGATTTAATATGGAGTACAGACTGTGGATACTAATACATAGTGTCATATTATGAACGTGTATTGTGGACACGGAGAGTTTGATTTAATTTGGAGTACAGACCGTGGATTGTGATAGAGTGGTTCTTTTTGTGATCACGTGCTGTGGATACTGAGAGTTTGATTCATTTTATGGAAGAATTAAAATTAACACAAGCAGTGCTACTGATATAGCTAATACACTTCACGTTGCGCGTCGACACATTAAATCACAGTTTCTATTTCCCTTCCCAACAACCCGTTTTATAAACACACATGTTCTCATACTTGGGCTAAAATGTATATAGTGGATAGAAAGAGAAGAAGAAACATGAAAATAGTTTTATGCTGAGAAAGCAAAGGCAAATGAATTGGGCGGATCAGGAAAATTATCTTTCAACCTTGAAGATGGAGACAGCATGTGTTTGCTTCCTACTTATCGATGGAAGTCTATGTAAGAACGCTCGGAATAATGCTGGCGGTGAAAATCTCCATTACTATGTCGCGTGTGTGGTCCGGAGGAAGGGGACGATACCATCAGCGCTTCAGGGAATTGCCACTTAGATATTCTTCTTACCATTAATAGGCGTTCTTTATGAAATAATAATAATAAAAAAAAGAACTCCTTTCGTGAAGACAAGTTCCTTCCTTCTCTCTGTCCGTCTTGAGCCTATTTTTCGTGACCACACTCTGTGACTTCCGTGAAATTCGGCGTGGGATTTCTTTATTAAAAAATTGTCATGCAAGCATGACTTGCGTGAATATCGGCTTAGCGAGTCATAGTTTACTGAATGATGTCAATGATTTCTACCCTAATTTCCATATTGCTTCGTGGATTTCCGTGCATTTCAATTAAAAATGGTAATTTTATTTTAATGTAATCTGAACTCCTCACCCAATATTTTGCGGGTGATAAAATCTAGAAGAATGAGATGGGCTGGGAATGTGGCGCGTATGGGTGAGGAGAGGGGGGTGTATAGGGTCTTGGTGAGGAAACCGGATGGAAAGAGACCACTGGGGAGACCTAGGTGTAGATGGGTGGATAATATCCCATTGCCGTCGGGCTGGTCTTTTAATTAAATACCCCCTGGTGACCGGACGTTTTAAACGCTTTGAATGTT
>Ga0136643_10008339_pt1 | contig 15134 bp, 9 predicted proteins | sample TergutLab28metaG_FD_96883 | JGI IMG/M metagenome (GOLD analysis project Ga0136643, IMG submission 96883) | Labiotermes labralis P1 segment gut microbial communities from Petit-Saut dam, French Guiana - Lab288 P1 (version 3) (version 3) | ecosystem: Host-associated > Arthropoda: Insects >... | reverse complement strand
GTTTGCTCTATGTATTGTTGGTGTTGATTGTTGTTGTTATATGTAATTTCGGTCTGTAAACGTGTAACACTGCCACCGGGTTTACACCCAATTGCAGTTAAATATATCATTCATTCATTCATTTGGAATAAGGAGGAATAGTGGACTGAGTCGATCATTGTACCTATTTATAAGAATGGCGATAAAACAGTCTGTAGTAATTATAGGGGCATATCACTTTTACCTACTACGTACAAAATGTTATCCAACATCGTGTTCTCAAGGTTAACTCCACACGCAGAGGAAATTATTTGGAATCATCAATGTGGTTTTCGATGCAACAGGTCAAATACTGATCATACGTTCTTCAATCGTCAAATATTTGAGAAAAAATGGGAATACAATGAAGCAGTGCACCAGCCATTTATAGACTTCAAGAAATCTTATAATTCAATTAGGAGGGACGTCTTGTATAATATTTTCATTGAGTTTGGTAGCCCCACGAAACTGGTAAGGCTAATAAAAATGTGTTTGAATGAAACCTATAGCAGAGTTCGGGTAGGCAAACATCTGTCGCACATGTTTCCTATTAGGAATGATTTGAAACGAGCAAAAGTTTTATCGCCATTGCTTTTCCACTTTGATTTACAGTGTAGTAATGGAGCCAAAGCTATGACAGGAATATTGGCTGGCGCTGAAACATGAAATAAATGCAGCATACAACTACATCGGCAGCCATGTATTCGTAATTCAGAAAATTTCTCTAAACTGCGAAGTGTTAATTATGTGTGAACTCGGGCATTACAGTCAGTACTGTTAAAATTATGTGTATGAAACCACTGGCAGTCAGCACACAGCACTGCTTCTATGTACAAAAGACAAAATAACTGGATTTGTCATTGACTTAATACTCCCGGCCACACTGTCCTGGGGTCGACTCAGTTTCTAACTGAGAAGAGTACCACGGGCAAAGGCCGCCGGTGTGTAGGGCTGAAAACCTTGCCACATCTACGCTCTGAATGTCTAGAAATCATGGGACCTTCAAACTCCTGGAGACCTAACGGTTTCTCCGGGCCTGTATAGGAGTAGCTTTACCTATAAATTTCATCTGGCTCATTGTTCAACAAACTTTTCGTAGTTACTCTGAGTTGTGCACATTGCAGATACTAGAATTTTTATGCAACTGAATAAAGTAATTCCGTATCTGAAAGAAAAGACTAAATAGTTTTAATTCTAAAGATAAAATAACAATTCACATCAGCGGCGCACATATTTAGATGTGACATGCTCTATCGTCGTAATGGGAAGGTTCGACGTTTGCCCTGTCTGCGCCGTTATTACGTTCAGAACAGTTAAAACGCAATTTACGGTCACACTAACTGCGGTTCCTATTCCCAAGGGTCACCAGTATCAGACAGTTCAGCATCACGTGAATGGCACAACAAGGAACCATTATCGTCCTATGCGTTAAATTCCAAAAGGAGACCGAAGGGCAAGCGAAAGTTGGGAGGATATTAGCAAGGGCAGGTAATCGAATAAATAAATTTCAGTCTCTCTCCTACATAGATAATTGAATAAAAATTCAAGCAAACGATTTATATCATAACAATTATGTTTGTAGCTTCTGAGTTAAAGGCTTATTTTAAACGAAAATGACGTAACAACGCTGTAAAATTAATTTTACAGTCAGAAAATTGTAAAGATAAAAAGACACTTTGTCAGTTCCTTCAAGCTGCAACAATTCTAAATTTTATTCAGGTGGTGTCCGATTAGGGTATCGGCTGGAACCCCAACAATCCTAGAAGTTTTACCCAATCATTCCACGTAAGTGCCGCGAGAGTACGTCCAATTAACACATGGCCGCTCCATTCAATTTAACTTCCAGTTCTTTATTCAGCAGTCACCCCATCATTCGATGTTAAAATATAGTCTGCAGGATTAACAGCGTCATGAAATAAGCCGCAAATAGGCCTACGTCTACGTCACTGATTAATTTCCTTCTATGCTGCAGCGTAACACATGACACACACCCATAGTCAGGCGCATTCTCAGCAGCGTACGACTTACACAATAAGACATGCTGCCACAACACCAAGTCAATATAAGGAAATTAATCAGTGAGTGTTCTTTAAAAATGTGACTTTAGCAAGGAACAGTGTAGCTCCCTGGAGATGATTTTAGGATCAAAACATGTTGGAGCGATTTTAAATGTTTTAATGTAAAAAATTTTATGTATGTGTATTAGTTGGCGTGCTAATTAAACGACTCTACGAAATGCACGGTGCAACGATAAAGACTATTACATCAATGCCATTTCAGGTACGAAACAAAGTCATGTTTGCATAACCGTACATAACCCATATTTAATTTATCACAGATATCTTTGAGACAACTGCATGACTTATGTTTTCTCAAAAATAACCTCCTTCTCTTTCATTCATACTGGGAAGCAAGTGCCAGCAAGTTTGAAAAACCCCTCGCCAGCCAACAGAATCGTATGCATGCCTATTGTTTCGCAGTATATGATAAAGGCGTGTTCTCTTCCCCACATATGTAAATCGGTTAATATTAAAATTCTTTTGCGGAGTATATTTCATGCATGTCCTTAATAATTCTCTTTATTCCTTCCTCAAACTCCATAATAAAGAAAACAATAAAGTAAATGTAAGAATATGTATCTGAGGGTATACTATCTCTCTTGGGGAAAATACTATAAAGACACTTTGAGCTGAATTTACGAGACTGAAGTCATAATGTGAAGGCTTTGCGACTATTCTACGTCTCCTTAACCAATAAAAGTTTCCAGTTCTCCATAATTCCCCTATAATAAGCATTTACTCATAAACATACGCGCCCTTCAGTCTATATATTCAACATAATCGTTTTCTTCATACATCTCCTATAACACTTAACTTCTTTCCTACCCCCCTTCCCACTCGACACCACTTCTACAATCTCTCTGTCCCCTCCTTTTTGCCATATATTCACCCTATCTATTATTATCCAACAATACATTCTTTCCCCTGTTGGCAAGAGATTTTCTTAAATTGCCAATTTTGAAGGAAACCATATTTCAGGCCAGGGATTTTTTTCCCTTCATTCTCTTGTATATTATGTCGCCCTTTCGTTCTCTCTCATGTCTGTCTTGTCTTCCTCGTACACTATCTGCCTGCGAGATTAACACAACACACAGGAAGGAACAACAAAGTGATGATTCTTTAAGACTTACAAAACGTGGATAAACCCAACGCACAATGCCCGAAACGCTGAGATAACGGATCCAACTAAATAAGTTATTTTTATTGTTATTTATTGTTTTCATTACTATTATTAGTTACCACCTTTATGCATGGCATTTACTATTGCATACCTGAAACAAACCATGTTTCTAGGATATATACTTTTGCAGGAATTGTGTATTTACAATTTATGCTACATGCAATGGCATCTCCCGTATTACATGTTGTGTACTTTTACGTCAGTACTTCCCTAATATGTGTGCTATGCCCAATACAGTTGACTTTGTATTTTCTTGATTTCGCCCTTTTCCAATATGTTGCCCGGGTATTTTCTCAATAATTTTAAATGGTTCCATTTTCCTCTATTATTATTCGCATAACTTTTGTGTTTACATTCCACATGCGCTGTATTTCTCCTCTAAAGTCTTTATTCTCCTCAGTTCCTTTCTTAACCACTATTCTTTCTCCTTAAATTTCAACACCTATTAACATACATGTTTCCTTTTCATTATCACGGATGTCCGGTTTATTGTTAGGGATGGCTCCGTCGGTTTGCACATGTTAATCCATAACATAGTCACCTTAATTTCAGGACTTGTTTTACTTATATTGGTAAATGCTCACACCAGTCTTCATTGTATAATTTTATACCTATTTCCTTGTATACGTTTAAGTATAGTTGAGCACACACTCTATCATGTTTCTTTTATGTAATGTTCCTTTGTCAAAAATGGGCATGCTGATATTATTTGTCTACTGTCTCATTAAATTCTTGGTATAATCTGCATTTGCTATCTGTTTTTCTTTGTAATATTTTTGTTGCATGATATCGTGTGCAGCTACTATTTCACTTTCAGGTTCTTCTTTCAGATCTCCCCTCGATAGCCACAGCAACGTGACTTCTTCACTGATAAGCTCTCTGTCCATACTTCTATACACTGACCATGAATGCCTTGGCTTTTCCAGCTTTCCTTTAAGCACTCTCCTAATCTGATATTTGTGTTTTGAATGCCTTCCTTTTTGTGTCACTGTTCTTATTTCATTGATTTAATTCTTCTGCAAATTTTGCTGCTGTTTTAATTGTTGAATTCATATTTGGTTGATTGCTTTCTTGGCTTGTAGTAACATTTACAAACCGGTTTTCTTTACATTTTGTGTTCAGATATTCTGCAATATTAATTATATTTGCTTTGTATGTCGCTTGTATTTGTAACAGGCCCCTTCCCCCTTCTTTCCTTTTTTACACGTAGTCTATCTACATCAGCTTCTGAGTAATGCATTTTATACATTGTTAGTACCAGTCTAGTTTTCCTGTCAAATTTTTTTATTTCTTCTAGTCCCCAATTAATGGTACCAAAATTGAATTTTAATACTGGAAAAGCTAATGCTCCAATTGTTGTAAATTTATTCTTGGAATTCAACTCAGAATTCAGCATCATTCTTAATCTACTGGTATATTCCTTATTCAATTTTCTGTCATTTGTTGTTGTTGTTGTATAAATTTACTTTCTTCAGTCCCTAGGTACTTGCAAGTATTTCCGTGTTCCAGCTATTGCATTTCTCTGTTGAGGTCCAGTATGAAGTTTTATGAGTAAACGTATTATTATTATTATTATTATTCAGGGCTAAGTCTCAGGCCTGTATCAATTTCCTTGTCTCCACATCTGAACCTCTTATTTTGTCACGTTATAATGGCTCGATTGTTGCTCTTTAACTATCAATTTTGTAGCCAACTTTCCTCTCTAAAAGAAGAAGAAACGATACTGTCCGTGTTTGTGTGTGTGTGTGTGTCTGTCTGTCTGTCTGTCCGTCTGTATGTTCAAGCCCGCGCCGCTGTCGTAACTTTTGAACAGGTGACAAATTTCCACGAAACCTCATTACAGGACTCTCTAAAACCGTAGATTTTATAACCTAAATCAATATTAACAACATGGCGAGCGCACGAACTTGTTAGGCGAGAGTAACTTTAAGGCCACTTACTTCCACGTCGTAAGCGGTTCTTCGGGCAGTACTTCGTTGAGGAATGTTAAACAAGGCAGCGGACGTGCAGAAATTTTCTTTAGCTTTCGGTTTGACGGGGTAAATAATGAGTCACTGGAGCCAGGCACGTAAAATTCAGTACGTAGATCGTAAGCATTCCTACACATTCAGTACAAAAGTATTCTGCAGACGGATGGGTAGAATAACTCACTTTACGGAATTCGTTCATCCTGCCTTTTTCGAAGAAGTACATAAAGTTTCGAGGACTGAAGATGTTCCGTCCTCAAACATTACCACATTGCCTGCAAAATACTGCTTGTAAGTCAACAATTACAGTGATGGCGGGTGTGCGAAATTTGAGTCTAGAGTCCACAAATTTAACATATTAAGTTGTTTTTAAGTAACATTATCTTCACACAAATAAAATTAAACAGCAAAAAGTATTAATAAATTCTGTAATAACAGAAAAGAAGGCTTTCAATTCTGCTTGGAAATCTCTTGTTCATTTGTACCGAATTACGTGCAGAATTTATGGCAGGTTAAATGTAACAGTTATCAGTTCTCATTTAAATATGGTGTTGGGTACACAAATGGCCCATTCTAGTGAGAAATATATAAAGAAGTAACACGAGGTGTAATAGCCAAGACAAACTTGATTCCAAATTTAGCACTGTAAATATCAACGTTTCATATTTTTCCCATTACTCTCATTTGAGCCACTTTCTCCGTCCAACCGAAAGTGACTGAAATCGGATCACTGAAAAAATAATAATTAGTTCTACTTCTGAAAAGATAAATAATCTCCATCCTGTTTCAAATTAAAATCTAAGCAAATAAGGTGGTCTTCAACACGGCAGCGGGTTTTCTGTGCGAAAAAAGGAAAAACTGGAAAGAATTAGCAATACATAGAGTCAGAACATAAATAATAACGTTTATCAACTCTTACACATCGTTTTAGAATACATAAAATAAGTGCGCCTTTTGGAGAGGTGGCGTTTCAATCTGCCCGCATACCTCAACACTGAGACTTTTAGATGAATTTCGAAGAAATTTAGAATCTACCGGTCCACATTATAGGCTATATTTCTAGGAGAACTCGAATTTCATTTTTATTTGCAGATTATATAAAGTATTTTATAAGGAACCTCAATCAGATTTCGTTTACTTAGTTGATAATACTTCATGATACAAGTAATTAATATGTGTCAAAGTTAAAAGTAAAGCAACTGCTGTACAGGCCCTGAGGGTTTCAGAAGGATGAGGCTCCCAGAGTTCCGGAGAATCAGCACATGAAGGTAGTAAGGTTGCTGGCCCTACGCACTAGCCACCTTTACCCCCTAGGAAATATTCCTAGTACTTATTTCTGTTAAAGTTTGCGTCGACACCACGGCCATAGTCCGGCCATCGGCAATCAAACCCGCGACCTTCCGGCTTGTAGCGCAGTGCCTCAACCAACTGCACCACCGTGCCCCCTTTTATAGTTGTAAGTAACAAAATATCAGTTTCAAAGGTTACTGGAATAGTTTTTTAAATAACAAGGCTATTTCAACGAAATAAAAGGAAATATAGTGTAATAAAATATAGACCCTCTTCTTCGAGGGGTAAACATTTCTTAGGATAGCCTGTACTGTATATATATATATATATATATATTAGCTTATGCAAGTACACACACACACACACAACTACGCCAAACGTCCACACAGCGCACGCATGGACCAACCATACGTAAATATGTTTAATGTGACCAACACCAAGGTAACAAAATCCGAAGTACCTCCTACACGTCCGACCGCGAGCTTTCAGAACGTTTGGTATCATTAAAATTTATGGTGAGGAACTGCAATTCTTATGCCCATCAATAAATCTGAGAGTCATAAATTGTCGCTGTCGGGACTGCTTATTCAGTATTGTTTGTTCACAATTACTATACATATCTGGAGGCTGTCTCTTCCATCCACTACCTGAGTACGTCAGATGTCTTACTGCACACACACTAAGATTAATTCAATTAAATTCCATTACATACTCGTTTGTGTACGTGCTGGACTAATAGCCCAAGTCCAGTTACAAAGCCAGAACAAATACACAAATAATCACAAAAATATATAAAGATACAAAACAAGTGCAACAGAAGACGGAAAAAAAACCAAACACATAAAGAGCAAGATAATGTACATCAATTACTGTCTGTACAGCCCCATTAAGTTCCGCCAAGTCATATTACATTTTTGCTCAATGTAAGAGGCTTCTCAGCAACTACAGACTTTACATGACAAAATAGCGTTGGTACAGTAACACACAAAACTATGACATTAATATAAAATATGCTGCACCAAATTAACTAATTTCCTAAAAATGTGCACATTTCTGCGCACCAAGTTAGCAGCCGAATCGTCCCTAGCCGAAGGACAATTTCTGCCAGTATCGAAAAACGTGGAGTAGCAACAAATTACAAGTAAGAATTTGGGTAACTGTAACGTACCTCAAAGACGAAGATAACTCCTAGTCTGAACAAACAGAATAAAAAATAGTGCATCAGTACCGTGTCTTTTGCCTTACAGGATACACAGCTTAAAATACGGAAGGAAACTTTCGTAACTGACATAGACATGGACGATACAATTATATGACAGTGCTACAACCGTCCATCGGCTGCGGTCCAGCTTTCCGGCGTCAGAATACGTAAAATTTGGACGTAATAATAATAATAATCAGAAAACAGCCATATTGGGCACTGCACACATACTTCGGAAAGTAGTAATGTAAAAGTACAATAGATTCAACACTGAAACTAACGGTATAAGCACCATGAATAGTAACAACAGAATAGCTGCAACACTGTATTTCCTAGGGACATAGTTTGTCTCAGGAAAATAAGCATAAGTAACCTGCATAAAGGAGATGATGATGATAATAATAATAATAATAATGTTCTCAAAATTATAATTAAGCATTACACCATGTAAGCATATAGAGGTGAAGATATAGCTCTAAGAAGTGCAAATCTCGAAACTGTATGTAAGTGAGTGGTCCAATTAACATCCCGACCCCTCTACCCACAGGAAGGCCAAATTATTTATTTATTTATTTACTTACTTGCTAACTCAACACCATACGGCCAATTAAATAATAATAATAATAACAACAATAATAATAATAATATAGTTCCATCAAGAAATATTTGCAGCAGGTAGATTTATAAATATTTCTACTATTTTTTTCCCCAATATCTGCGAGTTTCGTTACGACACTGGCTCTGTAGACTTTGTCCATCGTTATGTGTTAAAAATATAAATCAAAACACCGCGTTCATGGCATAGGATTGGTATAGGTCAACTGATAAAACAGCAAGGGAAGGGTCCTTGGGTCATTCTCATCCACCGCAACATACGTCACGTCAGCTAATACCTTATATTTGCTTATTTTAAGGACGCGACGTTGAGAATTCTTAAAGAGTGAATGATTCCAAATGTGATAAAAACCCCACAGAACTCTCGACAGTGTTCGATATCCAGCGATGACTTAAAAGTGGATCGTTATAGTGGCTTAACTTCATATTACACAAGCGACACCACGAGTTCTTCTGCAGGGAAATTAACAAGCACATCTAGCTTAACTGGCAGAAATGATGTAGACTGTCAGCTACCTAACTGTTCGCTCAGCAGGTCTATCAATCAACCAGACAGTTACCTTTAATTGTAACATGTCGCTGTACTTAATTTTAATAAGAGTATATAGTCACTTACGTCAACATTAATGCACTTTATATAATTTGTTTGTTCTGAGGATCACACTAAACGCATAAACAGGGTAGAGTGGGTGGGCAGGAGGCACAGTAAAGGCGATTAGTAAAAGCAATCGCCACATTACCTTGGAGGGATGAAAAGATATAATTCTATTTTAACTACACCCAACAGTGTGATTATTTCATCCATGACATGCCGAAACACTTAACTACATATAAAAACAGAGTTGCGATTGATGGCAATGAATATACATTATTATTGATATTATTATAGTTAAATGCAGGGTCAATCTCAGAATAAAACAAGCCTACTGACTCTGGATGTCTGATATTACCAGAGTTGACACACTACTCACAGCGTGCAGGAGGCCTCAGAATTGGTTAAGTACAGACCCTCGCTGCAGTATCCAAAAATGAAAAGGAGACGAATAAGGATGTAAGTAATAAGAATGAAGTATATGGTTTTCTGCATATGTCCCCGCGAGCTTTCGCTGGTATTTTCCTAACGTCAGAAGCACTGGTAACAAAAGATATGCACCCTCGTACTACCACCCCTACTTGTGGCTGTGGGATGAGAATATGAAGAAGGTGACTGCATCTGCAAGGTACTGGAACGGGGTTTTAAGATGGATGGAAAGACAGACACGACGCAATGCATGCAAATTGGCTCAGCCAGTGGGTTAGCACTCATTCCCATTGTGGCAAGAGAGACATTAGTCCTAAAATTGCAGTTCGTTTACAGCAAGTAACATCAGGCTGCTGGATCCTCAAAAAAAAACCCACGAAGTTCGAATCCAGACTGCAAACGGCCCCTTTCTAAGCTGCATCTTATCTATTATTCCTGTAGCAGGCCTTTATTAAGAAGCCATAACATGCCCATATGGAGACGGGACATTTCATTCGGTATAGTGACAAGGATAAGGGGTTGGCAAACCAAAAATTCGGGGTTCGCCTTCCGGCCTGTTTGCGGGTATCATAACAACTCCTACCTCCTAAAAATTTCATAAGTGGGATTTTTACTGATTTGTTTCGAAACACTGCAGTTTTGGTTAAAATCGAACACCATAATAACAGACATTTTAAATGAAGACCTACGTTCGTGTATGATTTCTGTCAGTGGTTGTTCCTTACAATTGAAGCAATACTCTCTGTCAAGTAGGCAACGAGACCAAAGAGAAAGTTTTTATTATTGAGAGAGACTTGTTGTCTCTAAGGTACGAGCTGAAACTGAAGAAAAAAACTGAGCATCGAGCATGCAGAACGATTGATTTTAGACGTCAAGTGTTGTTGTTTAAGAAATTTCGTTTCTAAATCACCCCGCTAACAATATTTAAAACGCGATCAATTGTAAATCTGTGGCTACGAAAAATCTGATAAAGTGTATCAAAGCACTTGGTATTTTTCTAGAATGTCTTCACAAATTTAACATCTAGGGACACCAATAGAGCTAACTCACCAAAAGAGATTTGCTATGCGGGTACATCGTGACGAGTTATGTAAATTATTCCATCTTCCTCTTTGCTTCCGTGTCTTAAGTCGCTCGGATATTTTGATAATTCCTACATAAAAAACGGGACTGTCTTGTTTACCAACTGTACAATTTAGTACAGGAAAACATAACCGCTTTCACGACAACTGTCGATGGTTGAAGTAGGCCTACGCGTAAGCCAGAACACAAACTTCAGTGACTAAAAATACCAAAGTTTCATATTCGACAAATGTAGTCTTTTTACGCCTGGTCTACACGAAATTGGAGGACAGAAGATCTGCACCAAGTTCTTGGCTTCACTGTTATTTTGACTCAGCGTAGCTATGCGGATTGGTTACTTAAGAGTGCTACAAAGGTTGTTTTTTCATGGACGTTGCAGCAACAAGTATTTGTATTCTGGGTGTGTAGTTGTAGTCTTAGTTATCCAGCAAGCCATACGCATGCGCCGTATTATGTTTTCATCTGTGACCTATCTGGCTGCATATTATTTCTCCACATTATCTCATACAAAGCATGATTTTCGGAACAAGTTATTAACATGCAATGTGTGTTTTGATTTTCTCTACAACATTTGTCTGAAGTACTTTATGTGCCAGTTTTTCTTGTCCGACGTTAATAAAACTTGATTTTTCTCGACAGATTTTCGAAAAGTAACTAAGGTTCAATTTTCATAAAATTCCGTCCAGTGGGAACTGAGTTGTTTAATGCGGACGGACAGACAGGCAGAGAGACAGACATGATGAAGCTAACAGTCGCATCCGCAATTTTGCGAATGCGCCTAAAAAGGTCTCGACATGAGTTACATGGCTTGAGTTTTGTTCCCGGCAGGCAGACGATCTTATAAATATTTAGGCCTCGTACTGACGTCTACAGTGCATGGAGGTTTATCTCCACACACTTTACACTCCGTCATGGTGCGAAGCTTAGGCACGAAGACAAAGTTTTTTTGTGCCCCTGTGGCTCAAGAGCCCGCCTCGGACCTAGACCGCCTCTTTGGTGAGGTTTCTAGATCACACCGAATAATACACACACACACACACACAAATTAGACACACATATCTCATAGGGCTCCACTGGAACTGAGTGATGAGCTCATCGCAGAGGCCACTACCTACACACCACACAACGAACACAAGAGACGAATGACTATGCCCTCAGCAGGATTCGAACCCTCAATCTCACATATCGGGCGGCCGCAGATCTACGCTTTAGACATAACGGACACCGGTATGGCCAAGTTTATCTTAACTGATTATTAATGAAGCTCTAACGACTCTAGGTTATCGGACCGCTGCATGGGGTCAAGCACGTGCTTGGCGTTCATTTCTCTTTCATTTGTAACACAATACACGAAACGAAAGGAACACGGAAGCTGTAGCCAGCCGTATATGGAAGAAGAAACCGGCTGTTTCTGAGCTCTTTCGTACGTGACGGCACAATTACCCATAAATTAACGAAAACAAGAACGTAAGAGGACATTACATCTAGCTCATCTCTTCCTTCTGCTGCAACTTGTAACACTGAAGTAGTAAGACAGTCAAAACGCTCCATCAACACGTATGTGAAATAAATACAGGAGCCATCCTTGGCATTAACGTGTGGCTATAATTTGCAGATTAAGAAAAGAAATGGAGGTATTCGACTGGCTGACTAACCCAATGAAGTGGAGCACGTCTCAAAAGGTTAGCAGTTCCTAACTAGGCAAAATATTTCTCCCGTTCTACAGAATATGGAAGATCAATGCCGTCCTCTCAACAACACCCTACTTGTTCCTATGCTGAGCCATTTGGAATAAATCTTACTTAAGATCTGTATTAATATCATTGTTACATTTGTAGCTAGGTCTCCAAAGCAATATTTATCCAGGTTTTCTCATCACAGTCATCTTGAACTTGACAAAGTAGCGATGTTTCGGTGATCCTAACGCTTCCATCATCAAAATCTTCATGGTCACGTCCGTGAGAACCGCAAATTTCAGTCAGTAAACCTGAGAACTGCGCTCTTCTGGGTTATTACACAGCAAGTAGTGGAATTTCTTACCGACGTTTCGGAAAAATGTACCGGTACCATCTTCAAGGTTCAAGAACCCAAAAGAAAGCCTCTGCCCCCAGTACGGAGTTTATACAGGGAAAGGTGTGGGCGGTGAAAAGTCTCAGTGGTATGGTGTCGGCCAATAGGGTTGTTGCAAGTGGACGGGTGGAGGGGAGTGTGGGAGTCAAGTCAGTCACTTAATAAACCTCCTGGGGAAACTAATCTATGATGTGTCCGTATCTGTGAGTAGGTAGCAGGCTTCTCTGAAATCTCGGTACATTTCTACTAGAATGCATGGCGTCAGTAGGGCAGGTAAACAGTGACTCTGAAGGAGCAGAACTACGAATGGTGCCTGAGTCTCTTAGCTAAACACATGTCCACTGCTGTGAATGCAGACTTGGCTTATGTGGACAGATAACTGGCACAGTCTGTGAACGAAGTCCGTTTCGGTATTATATGACCGTTAGTGCTAACCATGTAAACGAATCGCGAATTCAGTGAATACACGAAAGCTATATTCAAAATTAAGTAGGCTTTCACAGTCGTTTACTGCAGCCAAATTGTAGTGTTATTCTTTAACCGTTACAAATGATACGCATTGCTACATCACACACACACACACACACACACACACACACACACACACACATCATGGCAGTGGCACCACAAAAGTGCCGTCCCTTCAAAGCTGATTTCATTTAAGGGAACAGGTAAAAATCAGCTTCAACCAAGTCAGGAGAGTATGGGGAAAGCTCCAGTGTTGCACACTGTTTTGTGCTAAGAAATAATTGACCAAAACCGACCAGTGTGCTGCAGCCTTGTCGTTAAGGAGAAACCAACGTTTGAGTCTCCATTTTGGGGGGCGTTTCCTTCTGACCGCATCCCTACGGCCATGAAGGATGTTAGTGTACATTTCTCTATTCAGGGTAGCAATTCCTATAAACTATATAATCGAATTCCGGAAATTGTTGCCGCTACTACGTATAATTACCTGTGTGTATCTGTAACTGTATGTACGCGACAGATGGTGACTGTAGGGCCGTACCGTCAGACGGGAGGGTCGTGGGTACCTTCTGCATTGGTGTGGGGTATGTCGGTACTTTGCTAATGAGATATAAATTTCTTCACGAAACAGGACCTTTAAATGAGTGTAATGCCGCCCGCTAGAAGCTTCAGAGCTCTAAAACACGGTTTTTACATTATGTGTCAACATGCATACACTCCCTCTGTTACCAGAATCGACCTTTCGTTTTGCATTAAGTAAGCTTAAAAGAAAAAGTATTATGTCAAAACCTTCTTTTAAAAAATGAAACGACTTTCGCATTTCGCGTAACTGGCTCTCTGAAAAAAAAAAAGGCCAAAATATAACTTCCGTTGTTAACCAAAATTACACAATCGCTAATTAGTTTGTATTAAAGCGCGCTCGGAAAATTACGAAGAGCAACTATTAAGCTTCGTCATGTCTGTCTGTTTATCTGCTTGTCCGAATGAAACAACTAGGCTCCCACAGATGACTTTCATGAAATTTGGTATTTTAGGAATTTTCGACAATGTCTTGAAAATTTAAGGTTCATTAAAATCTGACAATAATAATGAGCACTTTACTCGTACATGAAGGGCTAAGTACGTTTTGATAACAGCTCGCTGAATTCTTAAAACGATAAATGTTTCAGACCAAAGATGTAAAAAATCAAAACACATTTTATGTTCAATGTTCCGAATGTTCCGTTTATGTGATGAATATGGTACAGTCAGACAGGCCACAGATGACAATAGAATATGGTACATGCGCTTTGCACACTGGATAACTAAGGATACAGACAAGCACTCAGAATGTGCAATCCTTCTTGTTTTTGCACAGCAACAACGATTGTGCGAAAGTGCCTAATTGTTAAGTTTATACGTAAAACATTGCCTGTCGTATTACGAAGTTTGATCAGTTCCACTGGCCTCACAAATGGAAGAGGTGAACGTGCGGCCATGTATACTAAGAAACATAATAAATTTACAGTTCACTGTCTGATACTAAATTAGTTCTGTTTTTGATACAGTACGTGCAACTAAATATTCCACACTCCCAAAAGCCTGTTTGAGGAAATAAATCTCACCGCCACGCCATAAAGACCAATTTTCCTGTTAGCTTTTAAACCTTCAGGCATTGTTATAATTAAATTTATTAATCCATAAAAAATAACGGCGTGACTTGCGCAATAACATGAAGAGATTTCTGTTGAAATTTTAATGGAGATTCCTCAAAAGTAAGTAAATAAAAATGGTGAGCGACATGTCTCCCGAGAACACTCACACTGTTTAAACATTGACCAGGCGACTGAAGCCCATGCCGGTGCCTTCGACCTCGCTGTCAAGGTCACCGATCGCAATCAGAATGTTTCTCGGAATGCAAGCGGAGTTCACCATCTGGTTAGAACCATGTGGGCACAAAGCAGGGACAACACAGGCTTCTTTCTAAACAAATGCGAGTCTAAAGTGAATTTGATCTACTGCTTTCAACTTATTTTGCATTACTTATTTAACACACAATTATAAATCTTATGTTTATTGGACCGTGCATCATCTTGATAGTTGAATAAAGAGAGACCAACTTGATGTCACTTGCTTTTTTATTTCATTATTTAATGCTCAACATGTTTCGGATGTTAATACATCC
>Ga0136643_10008338_pt1 | contig 15135 bp, 5 predicted proteins | sample TergutLab28metaG_FD_96883 | JGI IMG/M metagenome (GOLD analysis project Ga0136643, IMG submission 96883) | Labiotermes labralis P1 segment gut microbial communities from Petit-Saut dam, French Guiana - Lab288 P1 (version 3) (version 3) | ecosystem: Host-associated > Arthropoda: Insects >... | reverse complement strand
GAAAACAGAGATTAACGGCTGTGGGGAGCCGTTGCGCTGACCACGTGACACCCCTCTATCCGCAAAAGTTGGCACTAACTTCGCTGACCGGCGGCGGCCGCTCTGTCGGTATAGTTCGCGTGCAGACTAAGGCCACGGAGTTTAGTTTAGGGGTCCGTTAGTGTTACAGAAAGTAGGTCCGTCGTTGAAACCAATTTTGGAGGTTTCTCGTATTGGTGGTGCGTGTCTATTTGTTATGTCAGTTGTGTTAACACTTTGTGTTATACACTCTGTGTCTGCGCTGTTCCTTCGAAATATAAGATCAGTTTTTACAAGCCTGTAAAACAACGGATAAAAAATCCTTAAATCATAGGTTTCAATTCTAAGATCTAATATTTGTCCGCAAAATAATTATCCACTTTGGCCATCCTTGAACTTCGTGACTGGGTTTAATCTGTGCAGTAATTTAGAATTGGACTTTTGTTCTACCGATAATCTTGAAACATGGGAGTAATTTGTGTACTGACATGTTATACTGACATATTTTGTGCATGATTCTGGACGTAACGTCCAAAATAATATCGCAGGATTGCACTGTCAGTACATCATGACTGACTACCTAATCAACCAACCAACCAATCCATCAACCAACCAATCCATCAACCAACCAACTATCCAAAGAACTAAGTAATTTCATGGAACAGAGTTTTTCTGGAGAAGCTAGTAGTTGTGCAACAAGTCAGCATTTTATGAAGCCTGCAGTTCATTAACACCTTAACAAGGGCCAGACACTTGTCTCTGTCCGGAGCCAGATCATTCCAGTTAGCGCTTTGCACTCACTTCTTACAGATCCACTTTAATATTATCATCTTATCTACGGCTATATCTTCCACGTGCTCTTTACCCCGCATGTGTCCCCACCAAAACCCTGTATGCACATCTACTCTCAGCTGAACGTAGCATACACCCAGCCTATCTCTTCTTCTTCATTTGGTCACCAGAATAATATTTGGTGAACTCTAGCACACCATATCACAGCTGAAGTTAGTTCTGGATATGCACTTTGAACATTCGGAAAAATAATGTATACGTCACCATATTTGTTAAATACAGTTTACGTAAATAAATAGACCATTTAGGTCGAGTTAAGTAACTTGCGATAAAGATAAGCTAATATTCTCTTTAAGTAATCAAGAAATACTCTCCTTATTGTGGAAGCCGAAATTTCATTGCCGCGCTCACAAAAGTCAGCCTCTATTCCCCATCTTGAAATAAATGAAACCAGTATTAACATCTAACCCTATTTCAGCGGGTTAAAGTTACAGGTTATGGTGAACCAAGACTTGCCTATTCAGACACAGAGGGGAGCGGAGGTACCTCGGCGCTAGAAGGGGATAGGTGATCAGTACCACACCCCGTACGCGTCACCCCTGGGAGATATCCGGAACCCTTTGTGTAGGAGGCTGAGTGGGCCTAGGGGCCGGTCTGGACCACCACGGAAAATTTATCTGTACCTGGACCTTCCAGCCCGTAGCTAGTTGTAGTACTGACCAAGCTGTCAATTTCAACTTGTTAAGAAAGCTTAATTGTAGGAAGTCAATTTTTACAACTTGTAACCAACAAATGCACCATACATTTAATACTTGATTGTATCTAAAATCTCCTGCAAGTTTCGATGACTCAAATGCTTCATTATCAGGCAGTTATTGTGTTAGATTTCTTCTGTTGTAAATATCTGCAAAATGCACGGTAGCCTACACACAAGTTCAAGCGTAGGAAGTCCAGGTACAGAAAGAACGGAAGAGTGTTGATGGTGTGTGTATGTACCAGGCCTCTTCGAAATTAAGGAGTGACTGATCATTGTAGCAAAGCCAACCACGGAAATGGTGTTGGCTCAGTGGCATACGAAGTGCTCAAGACAGAGTGCAAGAAGGGGTTCAAGAATGACTGTTAGCACAGTGAAACACTTTTGATACTGGTAGACTGAGCTTGTGAACCGATGGATCAAACATATCGAAAGTCAGAGCTGATAGAGAGAAAAATAAGACACGTTTAACTTTTTATTGTGATATAAATGGTCTTAAAATTACTTTTTAAAAATTATCTGGACACTTGATTTTAGTGTCAGAAATTTGTAGTTTTTCAATTTATTGTTATGAACAAGATTGTGGCAACATTTTGTGTACGTGATCCCTGTCTTTTTTCTGAAATATGTGTAGGTTTTGATTGTGTAATGCTGCTCTTTTATGTTAGGTGTGCAATAGCATGTAATTTTCTTTGAAGTGTAGCGACTTCTATAAAAAATTACACGTGACGATTGGTACGCAAATCACTTAAAATAACCACCAGTTGATAGGCGATATTTATATTCGTATGTACATCGTAATATGGTTATGACAGCGCTCTATGTGTGGGTATACAAACACAAAGGCATTTGTCCTGCTAACAGCAAGAGGAAATTGTTCTGTTTTCACACTGCACTGGAAATTATAAGCTTGAAATAGTTTAAAATTGCTAGCCATATGTGTGTTAATTGCGTAGCGTATCAATCAAACAAATCCATTAACAAATCACGCATCGACGGTATTAATTACAGGTCAGTCATTAGCCCCACAGAACCCAGGCAACAGTCAAAACAACTACACGTTAGTATTGCATATGAACTACGCCCGAAATTGGAAATGCGATATAAATGCCTGCAATTGTATTTGTGTGTATTTTAATAGGGTCATAATTTTTGTGTCTAATAATGTCTCAGATTTCGGGCTTCTGGAGAGACAACGAGAAAGAGTATAAATGAGTTGCGTAATGAAATTAGGATACTGTCAATTAGGATACTGTCAATTAGGATACTGTCAATTAGGATACTGTCAATTTTTTACGTGGCTTTTTATTATTCAGTTTGAGAAATCAAAGTACCCAAAGCAGTAATATCGACTAGGCGTGTAGGTGTAAACGTGGTGTCTTGGTTTGAAAAAAAAAGAGATTAAATCAAATACATGTTATTGTTACCAGCGGTATTTAAAATACGCATCTGCCTGCCACAGCGATAGATATAACAATAAATCCACAGCCATATTTTAGTGTTTGTTTATTTGTTTGTTTTTGGCGCGACAGCCCCCATTGGGTCATGGCCTCCTCATTCACGAGGTTTCTAGATCACACACAACGACGCACAACAGTCAGTAGGACTACTCTGGACGAGTGATCAGCTCGTCGCAGAGACCTCTACCTGACAACACACAACATTCACAACAGACAGACATCCATGCCCCCGGTGGGATTTAAACCCACAATCTCAGCAGGCGAGCGGCAGCAGATCTATGCCTTAGACCGCGCGGCCACTGGGACCGAATATTTTACAGAGTAGTCAGTCAAAAAGGTCTAGAAATATAGTTGTTCCTCTACACGCCTTGAATTTGTACAAGTATAAGGGGATTAGAAGTATAGTTCCACTCATTCTTTAATCTCTGCGTTAGATGGGGTAGGTGGTCAATGTCACCCCCCAGCCGCTTTACCCGTGGGGAAAAACTGCGGTGTTTGAGGCGGCTTCAGATCCGGTCAGGATTATCTGGAAAAGAGAAAAAACTCTTGTCGTTGCCGTTACCAGGTAATCTAAAATATTAATAAAATGGTAATTTTAATACTCCTTTGAAGTGACTCGTTTCTTTGACGTTGGCTCTTATACTTTAACAAAGAATAGACGCTATTCTATTAGGATTTTGATGAAAAGTACAATACTTCGTCAGTAAACAGTCCCAATTCATAGCTTCGCAGAGGAACAGACCTTGTTTGGAGTACACGAAATAGTAAGACGATAGAAAGGTGTGGAAACCGTGCTGTTTCTGAATGATATCCGAATATCACGCGAGCGCGTACACACACACACACACACACATATATATGTGTAACTCAAGGGTGGACAAATTTTTTAACAAATATTTTCAAATGCCTAGGAGCCAATTCAAAATTCCAGTCGCCACATGTGTGACATGAGGCAAATTCCATACGGAGAATCCACAGACATTAGGTACCACTTACAAAATTCAGTATTATAGCGGTTTGGACCCGGGATTTGTGCACCCCTGTTGTAACCACATACAAACAACAATAGTAGGCAGAAGTTCGGTGTTGTGATTCTAACAAACAGTTATTTGTCACTCCTTTTCCAAGAGGATGCATTGTAAATGAGTTACAATACAAAAGTATTAATTTATTCTGGACACAGCAAAATGATTCCTCTTGTTAAGTAGTTCGAAAACCAAAAAGCTTGCTGAAAAAGTGCACAGGGCAGAGTGTGTATTGCATTATTGTATGCCACTTCTGTACCGAACAATTTTCGCCACTTACTCCCAGATACTGTTTACAAACCAACTCACTCAGGTCTTCATGTAATGTGTCTGTTATTTTTCCTTGATTTTAAAAGAAACAAATTGGAATTGTTGACAACTTGGGTGAAAATGCTCTTTATCGAACTTAGGAAAAGCATACGTCCGAAATTTCGACGCTGGTACTACGACACAGACGGACAGAAAGACAGGAATATTACGAAAGGCGTGCTCTTTGACTTTGTAAAATCGCTTGAAAATACAGAATTAGTAAATGGATTTTGCAGAAAAGTACTTTGCACTCAGCCTGCAGTATTAAACATATAAATCAGATAAGAATAAGAGATAAGGCCGAGTATTTGATCGAGGCCACGTAATTCGATTAATTAAGTTTATAATGTTTACCGTTTATAAACAAGTGCCTCTTTCTGGAGTCCATAAACATGGTAAGTGTTCTGCTTAACCGGACTAATCCCCTCTTCCAGTTCTGACATCGTGTTTGGATTCGGTCGCGTGTCTGACCCAGATACGTGTATCAGGTTGTTGACTGGCATCACCCCCTGCACGCCGGTTTCGCAGTTTGCAAACAGTCAGGCTCTGCACATGTTCCAACAACGTTATCGGTATCTACGCATGCGTAAAATGTGCCCTTGTGTGTACGCTGTTTAAAGTTCCGAACTTCACGATTAGCACATGTGTCTTACTCATGCAACAAATAAAGTTGTATTTGTTTACTTTAACTCTACATAATACAGAGACCTACTAACTTAATCCATACAGCAAAGGTCTTACTGAGAACCTTAAGAGTCGCTGATCTCTTAAAGAGACTCACCCGTCTTCTACGAAACCGAAAGAGTCATTAACGAATATGCAAGAATTTAGGTGTAGACACTCTACAGTGCCTGGTAAATGTAGTCTGCACATTCAGACTCAATATTATTGTCGTATCAGTATACACATGGCTCCCAATCACTCTCTTCCCTTCGGGGTTTCCGTCAATATGATGTATGCGTTTCTCTGCTCATACGCAGAAGACCCATACTTCGGCCCTCTCGTCCTCCTGAATTAGACCTTAAATCCAGTTTGAATATAGACACATTACGAAGCTCCTGTTTATATTCTTCTGCTGTCTCTTTTAGATCAGGTTTTCCCCATCAGCATCCGGTTCGTAGATGCGTTCGTTATATATATGTGCCTTGGGTTTTGGATTTATGATGCTAATTAAAATGATAAAGAAAAATAATGAAATGCTCCACATGCCATCCATGTCCCAGTGTGTTCGAAAATATCTTCCATGGGGGAATCTCTAAAATAATTTTTAAATCCCGAGGAACTCCCATCTACTAAAATGCTTACAGACCAGATAAAAAACAGATGCGGAGGTTAATCCAGTATTGCCAATAGCCGGACAAAATTCCCCGCGATATTTCTAGCGATATGTGGAACTTTTCGTGTGTTTCAAAATTGTGATGTGTTTCGTCCACGATTTCTCTTGGGACCTCTAACGATGTTCTGCGAAATCTTGTTTGGGAAACACTAGTTTAGTTGGTTAAATGTTGGAAGAGCGTGTTCCTGTCTTGTTACAACGATTTAAAGCTGAACAAGAAAATTCTAAGAAGTTAGAGGGACACATACACGCACTCTCGCACAGACACTTTACAGGTAATATCGAATAAGTAACTTTGTATACCCTTTTGTATGATAAGCCGTATGGGCAATAGCTGATCACCTTTTAACAGAGGTTTGATTTGTGCCGTCTGTGTTCGCACCTTGTCACAAGTTCTCTCCAGTTTCACCCAGTAGATTCTTCGTAAAAGAAACGTAATGATTCAAGGTAATAAAGCGACTGGCTGCCGTCTGGACGATTGGAATTCGATTTCAGGCACACATGTTAGTGTTTTTCTTTTCTTGGCCACTTCCAGAAGAGTCAGAAATTCCCATAAAATCCTAACTAACGAGTTCCAAACACCCGTTCTTGAGAAATGATTTAGGTGATGTGCCATTCTTAGAACTCCGTGGAACGTGTCCACTTCTTCACATCTATATTTTCATGGTATGATATTTAAACACGAGAAATATTTTAAATTTATCTTCTTAAGTCAATCTGACTCGTGAAAGAAATATGCATTAAGTAGAAATAATCCTGAAAAGTTAAGAAGTGCGTCACCTAATGGAATCCGAAAGTTGGTTTATATTTATACAGGAGAACACCATTAGAAAATGTTCTAAGCCAGAGTGATGTGTTAAGCACCCACTCCTCATGTGCCTTTGTTCTGTATGCAGTGGGGCGTAATGATCGATCTTATAAAGTAATTTTTGCTTTGGGATACAAACTGTATTTTACGGTGTGTGAGAAAGTGCAAAAGACAATTCACGCTTAAATAATACGGATTTAAGGATTAATTTTTTTTGAGGAGAATTTTTCAGACTTTAACCGATTCTTGTAAACATCGCTACAGATTAGCAGAAGCGTACTGGCACTTACTCTTGTTGAGGTTATGTTTGCTTCCCCGTTATTTATTCCTCTTATCATTTCTCACTTGTACATCCGTGCCATTTTACAGTGTTCATTAAGTAGGAATATTCTGTGTACTGAAACTGAACTGCATTATGAAATTAACAGAAGACAAGTGTGATAGAAGTGACGTCCTGTTAATAATTACAGCTTGTCACGATGCGTTCCAATTGTTTCAGGTGACTAACCATCGTGTAACCTGTACGATTAAATAAATATTTGTTTTAAATAAAGTAAATAAAGAATCCTTACACGAATACTTGAAAATGTAGACAGTATTATCGACGAAATATGTCGAACGAATAAAATGTACCGTGTAGTTGCCCGGCGGTCTGGGCTGTGGCAAATATGTTTTAGTAAAAAAAAAACCGCAATTCATAAACTGCCATTTTTTTTGGAACTTCGATTCGGATTTTTTTTAACCAGCAACTGCATGAGCTTTTAGTTTTATAAGCGAATAGCAGTTGTGCCCATTGTACACAGTGGGTTAGATTTCTTACCGATAGGAACTGATATTGAGCGATTTCAGTTTTATACTGTAAAGGTAAAGCAGTCCCATTACAGGCCTGGACAGGCCCAGAGGGTTCCAGGAAGTTAAGACTCCCAGATTTCGTGACAACGGCACAGGATGGTGGTAAGGTTGTCAGCCTTACGCACCGGCCGTCTTTACCCTTAAGAAATTCTCCTGGTACCTATTTCTGTTAGAGGCTGAGTCGACCCCAGGGCCATAGTGCGTTCGGAAGGATTTTGTGTCAATGAAGAAATCTACTGACACCAGCTGGGATCGAGTCAGCGACCGTCCGATTTGTAGCACAGCACCTTAACCACTGTGCTACCGCGGTCCCCCAGGTTTATACTGTAACAAATGTAAATAACAAAAGAGTAGGGAGTAACTTGATGAATAGAATGTATCTGCGTTTCGGCAAACGGCTGTATTAACGCGAGGATTTTGGTTCTTACAGCAGTCTTCATGAAGTTTTAATTCTTCTAGGAATTTACGCCGTGTCAATTGACAAATGGTTACCGAAACTTCGGAAACGTATAGCGTCTCCTTTACGTCGGTAATTATGTCTTTTCGAAATGCCGGTAAACATTTACCGGCCGACACTGCACAACATCCCAGAATATGTGAATCATTAATCTCTTTCCTGTAGCTTCGTAGGAGGACTTTGGGATGGAGGCTGTAAAAGATAGTAGATGTGTAGCTCTACACTTTCTTTAACCTTGGCACTAGATGAGAGTGGATGGTTAACGCCACACACTGGCCGCACTACCCCCGGGAATGTCCCGGTACTCATTGTACATGAGGCCGGGTCGGTCCCAGGGCCGGATTGGACGCGTGCGTAAATTCTAGCCCCAGTGGAATGCGATCCCTGGACTTTCCATCCGTAGCTATTCGCCATACGGAACGAGCTGCTAGTAGAAGTCTTTGTGGCAAAGCACCATGACATGAAGATAGGTAGTAAGTGAAGATCAAGCTCCAGCCATTTTCAATATCTGCAGTCATGGGTTGAGCTCTTAGCTTCACAGTTCACACGGTATAACTGCCGTAATACAGCTCACTACCCTGCTTCGACGTCCTGCCCAATTAATGATATGTGATTATCCTTTTGTTTGAGAATATACATATATTCAACAGAAAAAGCGCCATTAAATAAATTAGTGACAAGGAGGCCAACAAGACAACGATAACAAAAGTTTTACCTTGAGCTTACCTATTACACAGAGCCATCGTGACAGGTGTGAGCGTAATTGGTAACCACTGCCGCCGCTAGATTCCACTAGCATTTGAGTGGAGAAGTTCGACTGCACACGTAGTTTATACTGTCCTGCCCAGATGGCAGAAGTAGTCTGACCTCAACTTTGTAGTCGGCTCCACGTAAATGTTACAATGAATTTGGTCACTAAATAGATGAATTATAAGGGTTTAGCATTAACCTGGCTTTACCGGAAACGCATTTGTCAAGGTCAAAGGTATTTTCGGCAGTTGAGATAGCGCAGCTTGTATTGTGGCTAATACACAGACTGTACGATATGGGGTTTGATTCCCGCAGTGTGCAAAAGACATTATCCAGCCTCACATTCAATGGCTACCGGGTGTTTTTTTCCCGGGAGTAAAGCGGCCGTGCAGTGAATTTAATCACTGACCTCCATCAAGTGGTGAGATTAAGGAATGAGTTTCCCCTATATAGCTGCATGAGGTGCATGGGGATAACTGCGATCGAGCGTAATCTGCAGTGATGAGAGGCAACTCGCGGCCTGGTGGAGTTATTTTGACTGAGACCCACGTGAGTTTTCTAGCACACGTAACGTATGTTACCCCATAAAAGTGAAGTGTGGTTTAGCACGCATAGTTATCTGGTATACAAATATGAATTTGTTATGGGACGGGTAAGTCTTGAGCAAGCAGACATTGTACAGTACTTCGAAAATTTCAGCCATTGTTTTATGGTAGGGAATAGCGTATGTATGTTTAAATAGCAACGAAAAATGAACAGGGAAATATTCACGTTGACGTTCTGCCATTCATTAGAACTAATCCGAGTCCCTCACATTAATTTGTAATCATAAACAGATAGGATATTCCGCATTCATCAGACACAGAAGAAAGATAGGGCGATAAAGTGGGGCAGTACATTACCCGTTTACAAGGCTTCGAGAAGTGCGAGATTCTGCTTCGAAACAAGTTTTATACAGTATTCTCATTGCGTTTCCTATACGTTGGAATCTATTTACGCTACTTACGATGTATTTAAATGTAAACCATACTTAAGCGTGTAAAGGCAAACATTTGTGTGATAAATTTTCTATTGAGAATAGTTTGAAAAAAAAATCTATATCCAATTTATTTGGAAATTTTCTTTAGAAAGTTTCACTTGTAAGGTTTGGAAGACCTTGATATAGGTCGGAAGGAATTATTAAATGAGTCTTTTAAAAATAGGATCATAGGATACGAACTGATTCATCTGGCTGAGCGCGAGGACAACGAGAGGCTGTTGAGAAGACGATAGCCTAATCACAATTGTGGCAACATAAACTGACGGGAATTTCAAGGGTGATTGAGCTCTGTGCCAAGGTGTTATTACATGCATTTATTATTATTATGAACTGTAGTAGTAGTAGTAGTGGTGGTGGTGGTGGTGGTAGTAGTAGTAGTAGTAGTAGTAGTAGTAGTAGTAGTAAAAGTAGTAGTAGTAGTAGTTTTTATTGTGTTACAACGAGTGAAATCTAATGCATGGTTTGCCCTGCAATAATCGGTTTCTCCAAATTTACGTGTTTGTATTCCTTGCTGTACAACCATAGGATTAGAGATGTATTGTTGTTATTCAGTAGAATTCGATTTCCTGTTGGTGAAGGTCAATTATGGTTGTTGACTGACTTGTGTTTTTGTTTGTTTGTGTGTATTTGTGTGTGTGTGTGTGTGTGTGTAGTCTCTCCGTCGTGTAGAATAAAAATGTAAACGTTCAAGTTGGGTCTGTTACAGCAAACTGGAAAACATTCCTTTTCTCTAGTTGCAGCAGTTATCGGACAGGGCACTTTGCTACAGGTTGCTTGTCTTCTAAATTGAAATTCTCATAAATCACTCTTGCTCTGAGTTGGGTAGTTTTTCCTTCAGTCGTTCTATATAGGCCAACGGCGTAACGGGATTTGTCGGTTCTTGTACAACTGTCTTTATTTTTAAGTACAGTTAGTGTGTTTCACTTTCCATTGACACTATTATTACTGCACTCCACATGACTTGGTTTACATTTCGTGAAACATAAACACAACACTCAGTCTTGATGTATAGAATTCACAATGGAAAGATCATGCAAGGTCGCCATGGCTCTTGACATGGAGTAGCCGTTCTTTCTTTGGGTCATTCTTAAAACAAAAAAACAAAACAAAAATATATATATATATATTAGTGACGAAAAAAGGAACGTCTGCTTTTAGCTGCCAATTGAAAGGTACTTAAATGAGTTTTGTTACTAACATATCTGCTATGCGGAAGATGTAAAACATAGCAATTGATGACAGAGCCGTTATCTTTATTTACTGTTCTCAATTTCTAACAACAAATTGATGCGACATCACACAAGGAACTGCGATAACAGGCGGTATGGCGACTAGCTTCGGACTGGGTGCGTTGGGGTTCGACTCCCGGCAAGGGCAAGGGATTTTCTGTTCTCCAGAAGGTTCAGACAGTCTATGGGGCCCACAGTGCTCCATGTTGAGTGGGTACCAGGGGTTCTGTGTCGGAAGTAATGCGGCCGAAGCGTGAAATTGGCCACTGACTTCCATTTGGATTAAGAATGAGTGGAGCTGTTCGCCTGATCCCCCTACATACCTTCGTGGAGGGACAACGTTACTTTTTTGCGACGTCACAATGTTCGGGGTATTTAATTGCCAGGTGTCGTATGGTGTTAGGTCCAGTAGTCGACAAATAAATCGCTTTCTGCTTATGTAAGAATGCGGTTGTCTAGAAACGGATAGAGGTTACCGCAGATCGATTGATGCAGTACGTACCAACGGGGAGAATTTTTATATTCGTGGTTCCGTGCATCGTAGTTCTAAGTTAATGAAATCCAACAAGATGCAACAGTTTGCAGATATTTATTTACTGCAAAATCACTCTACATGTTTCGGGTGTCTTCCGCTCCCATCATCAGGAGTACATAAAACTGTAACTGCAGTCTCTGGTACAGGTCGTATTATATGGGCTACAACCTTCCTCCACCGTAACCAAATAAGGACTTATTTTATTACGACGGAGGATATTATTATATTATATTATATTATTATGATCTGTACCAGAGGCTGCAGTTACAGTTTTTTTGTACTTTGCAGTAAACAAATATCTGCATACTCTTGCATCTTGTTAGATTTCATTAACTTAACTTACACCAGGGAGAAGTCTATTCAAGGAAACAGAAACAGAAAATTATGCGATTATTGCGGATGATACAGCAAACAGCTACATACCAAAAAAACTGTATAATCTTACGTGATATAACGTATATATTTCTCAATACATTTAAAAATTATTATTGACAACGATATACTGAACACAACCGAAGTTGTCATATTTACTGCAGCGAAGAAGAAAAAAGGCCATTTTACAATTACTCTTGATGAAATGGGGGTAAGTGATAGAATACGAATATGTATATTGCTTTAATGCGAGCCAGATTAGAGGGCTGTAAGGAAGTCAAATGTGAGGTTCAGTAGAAAGTTAGAGTTAGTTGCAGTGACTCCCATGATGGTCGCTGTAAGCACGGATGAGAGCAAAGGGAAGAACCCAACGCATTTACCACAGTAGAGCATATGTCGCTTCACACACGATATCCGATACATAAAGTCATTCCGATAGGTTAGAATAAATTTTAAGTCCCTAGTCCATGCTAATGACTGTATAAGCCATGTTAGATCTATTTTAATGTAGCTTCCTCAGAAGTATTGTATTACACTCTCACTTTCAGCTTTGCCTTGAAGGTTACAGGAGGGTGTGGTTTGGTTTATTAATCTTGCAGTGTTAGCCATATCACATCACTAACGGAACATTTTACACTCATTACCTTGATCCTCTTTTGCCATAAATGTTGGGGATGTTGTGACAACAGTAGGGGACGTCAGCTTTTCTCCTTCCTTACATTCAGCTGTGTGTAAAGTTCTGCCATCTGTCCCTTAATGGTGCCACTCAATATTGTGTACATTTTCTGGAATGTAAAATGTAAGAATGTTATTCTGTGTAAAACAGTGTTTGGCACTAACCTCGGCTGCCGTACTCTACTGAGCTACCATTCAGCAAGTACAGCCCAGCACAGAGATTCAGGCCGGCCCAACATTCAAGGCTGCCGTCACAACGTGATTTGTTATACAGTCTTTAGATCAAGCACCGCTCATTTTTGTGTTTAGTGTAGGCTGCTAGTTGCAGTTTTTTGTGCAGCACAACTTTGACATGTACCAAGCTGGGATCGAATGCGTGTCGTCAGGTTCATGATTTGCATTGTTTCCTAAACATTTTTAGGGCGCTCAAATCAAGGAGCATGGGACGGAAAGACAAGCAGCACCCAGATGGCCATGAAAAAGGATACGAAACAATAGTCGAAAAATCTGAAAGATAGACTGTGTGGGGATGGAGGGGAGGATAGTAATGAAATTAATCTGAAAGAAATAAAGAGTGTAAGTATGTGGACTGGTTTCATTTGGCTCAGAATACAGACGAGTAGCGGGCTGTTATGGACAAGGTAATGAACAACAGGTTTTGGATTTCGTGCCCAGCTGATAGCCTGCCGTTTTCTGGAGAAGAACTTTGCACTGTGGAGCAATATGGCATTTCTAACTGCTGAAGAATGCCACAACGTTGACGTAACTGTAGAAGGAGATGGTTACATATTTTTGGAATTTTTAGCCTTGTTAAATAACATGTTTTGTTGGTGTGTTTCGTTGACTGTTGACAGTTGACGTCTGACTATTCTCGTACCCGTCAGACAAGGGTCATATCTTTACGTATTTTTCCTGAAGTTGCTTCAGGCTTCCATTGGCCATGACCATGTGAAAGGACACAGGACAGTGCCCGGCGACAGCATTCACTCAACTATCGCGACGCACGTGATTGAAATGCGAGTAACAATATATAACGTCACAGTTACATTTAAAATGAATGTATAAAACCTGAAGTTAAAACGACACAAAGACTGAAAGCCACCTTGAACATCGAGATTTGATTTTAAAAATATTATTAAAGTGAATCATAACACTGACAGAGGATGTTCCATAGCCATACAGAGGACAGTTCCACCGGAGTTTGGAAAAACAAAAATCTTAGTTTTGGGCTTTGAAATTTAGGTGAAGTGTTAGAGGATGGTAGCTCCAGATAAATGAAACACTGACTGTTCGCTAGGAGTTGATGGAAGGAAACTGCTTGAGAGGATATCAAATAACGACGTGTGTCAGATGAATTACGAAATTGTTTGGACTAATGGAAAAGAGCTACAAGCTCATTTTCTTCGCGCGGGTGAGTATTGCAGTACGGAGAAAATTGGCAAGAACACTCTGCAAGAACACTCTGCAAGAACGAACCGATGCAGAACAGCTCAACCTGCTATGACAAGCCGGTGAAACCTTAAGACGTCAGTCGTCCGAGAAGAAGATGGGAGGAATTCTTAGGAGGATTCTGGTGTGAGTGAGCAGGCTTTAAAACCCTTCTTGACACAGATGATAATGGGTCATAATAGACTAGTGTTTGTAGGGTGGCCGAGATAACGTAGTCATTAATAGTGACCAGGCTAAGACCTGGACGATCTGGGGTTCGAATCCCTGTAGGGATAGAGAGTTTTCTCGTCTCCAAATAGTCCAGACAGGCTCTCGGACCCACCCAAACTCATATTCAGAGGGTACACTTATTCTTGCCTGGGGTAAAGCGGTAGGTGTGTATAGTTGACGACTCACCTCCGCCTATTGTGGAGGTGAAGAATGAGTGACGCTAAAATCTTAACTTTGCCTTCCCTATATGACTTTGTGGCGTGGACAGGGCAATTGTATCTGTAACGTTTATAGTGTAGGGAGTGTGTGCAATTCGTCTAGATATCTTAGAATTGCGTTCGATGGCCAATTCGTTTGACCACCCTAATGATCCTTCCGGCCAGGAATTTCGTAACTAGCTCATCGAATATTGTTCTCTTCGGAAGGCTCCTGTTAGATGTAGTGCAATAAGTGATAAACGTAATTAAACACTGACGTTTCGGAGAATGTCTTCGTGTGACTGGTCAGCTTACAACAGCTGAGACAGGATGCTGTGGGTGACAAAGAGATGAAAGTTTGGGAATTATTTCTTGACTTTGTGGGTGGGCCCTGAGAAAGAGAAACGGCAAAAGAAGCTATAATCAACAACCACCCTAATTCCAATTAAGCAATTTTTCAACCACTCTTCTCTCGTCATGTCTCCTAAATATTACATTAAATTTAATGTAAAAATCTCCTTCTCTGCTCTGATTATTTGCCGAATGTAAATACCTGAACACTACAAAAGCGATCTACGTGCTTTCTGTTTCTTTGCTTGACAACTGTTTTATTCACAAACGGATCGTATCTTCCGTCACGGTGGCAGATAATTAAACTTTAGACGCCTAACGTCAACTATAGTTGACGTACCGCACTGCTAACCTCCAAAGTTGCATATTATATATTTATTCAACAAATATAGTTACCGAATATTTTAAACATGGTATATACTCTCCGTTTTTTTCTTCAAAATGCAGTTTGTTTCATAATTCTAACGTATTTGGTTCCTGTATTATTCACATTTTATATACAGGGTGTGCTAAAATT
>Ga0136643_10008332_pt1 | contig 15136 bp, 6 predicted proteins | sample TergutLab28metaG_FD_96883 | JGI IMG/M metagenome (GOLD analysis project Ga0136643, IMG submission 96883) | Labiotermes labralis P1 segment gut microbial communities from Petit-Saut dam, French Guiana - Lab288 P1 (version 3) (version 3) | ecosystem: Host-associated > Arthropoda: Insects >... | reverse complement strand
TGGTGATGGTGGGGATGGTAGTGGTAGTGGTGGTGGTGGTGATAATGATGATGATAATAATAATAATAATATTAATAGATCCGTAGGGTTATAAAGCGATGAAATTGGAACGCAGGTTTCATGTGTTCTCCCGCGAACACTAGCCTAGTCATGAACCTTACTACAAACTCTATAGGTTACACAGGAAACACTACCAGCTTGAACTGCCTAAATTACGTGAAACCTTAAGCTTAAATAAACGACGTAAACCACAGCACAACAGAAATCGCAGCATACGAGACGTGCCTGCAGATGTGCGATTCAATAAGAAGCACTGGTTTAGAGTAATACTCAAAAACATTTAACACCAGCTGGCTTTTTCGAGCTTATATCTGACCTTTACTCCTTACCAGTTCGTATGTTTCTCCACTTTTTATCCATCTGGTTTTCTACGCGTATTTTATTTTTCAAGATACACAAAAAATACAAATATTTCAACAAAAATGCCTCAAAACGTTCCCAAAATATTTGTATCCGGTTAGTTTTCTAGGCACTTGTAAGCCGCAAAAATTTCTCTCTTGAACTCAGTACATCCCGTAGCAGCCAAAGCATCCAGATTGGGTCCTAAACTACACGTAAAATCCTCGCCCTTTCAGAGTCGTTACTGAAATTACGTTAATCATTACACTCAACGTTCAGCACAATGCAGCGGCAGATTGACTGAAAAGTAGACGAGACGATAAATTAAGTCATGAAATGTCATATCAACAGTTCCTAAATAAGGGATGTAATTCAGTCAACTAGGCACAATGGAGTAATTCTAATTTTGAAGGACTAGAATAAAAGTTGATGTGATAACGTGTAATCAGCAGACACACCGAAGTTTCGCAGAATGCCGCTACATCAGTCTTCAGTGTGGAAATTATACCCAATACCTTTGTCAGAAAAATTAATACCTATCCAGCAAACTGCACGGCGTCACTTCCCAGGAGACCGTGACCTCATCGCTCACCGTAGGGAGGATCTAAAGCTGAATGTGGATGTAATTTTGGAAAAAGTGCGCAATGTTCATTGGTAGTAAAAAAAGGGTGTGCAAAATTTACAAGCCAAAATTAAATAAATCCTGTGTCAACTGAATTAATTTACTGAGCTAGAACTGTCCGCGATAACACAGTGTACTTTTAATTCATTCAGAGTACGGTGTGCTCGGAGTTTATGTAACTAGTAAGGTGGTACCATTTCACTGCAAAGTAGCACAACGCTGAAAGAAATAAAATCCCATGGAGAACACTCATAAAACGTACACTGATAAGGAACTTGCGACCTGTGAACACTGAAACACAAAATTTAATCATTTGAAGTAAAGAACAGAGAAATGAAGCTTATATCATCCCTCTTTCTCACCCGTTTTACGTTACACTAATGGCAGGACAAGGGTCGTCATTAGCCAACACTGTCGAAGGAACACAGTAGAGATGTTGCCTTCAGCTAAGGTAACGACGCAAAACTTGGCAAGAATGAGAAATGGAAAAGAAAGGGGTGCAGAGGTGGTGTAATGCCTTGTAAAGGCGGAAAGGAGCTGCTGACAGTGGACAAATACCAGTCTGTCCCCGCTAATGGATTTTAAAGTTGTTTGTCCCTTCTACAGTCAGCAAATGATAGGTAATCAAGTTTACACTTCGGCACATCGCTACTTATAATCGTTTTGTAATTACCTTGTTAGGGTTCATTTATTCACACAAACATATCTTAGGCCTGCCTTCTCACACACAGGTGTCCCCACAACAAAATCTGGACTTCGTAAGATTTTCATAAAGACACTGAATGTAGCTAACAGCAAGTGATACAATGTCACGTGAAAAACACTGTAAGCTACATCAAAGGGGTATTGTACATTACGTCATGACGCGCAGAAATAATTACACGGCATATAAATAAGACGACGCTTGCGATTTTTACATTTGTCTGATGTATCAGCAATTTTCTGCTAATCCATCTCAGTGCACATGCACTGGATAAAATTTGGTAGCAATGCCTAAGCGTCCTCATAGAATATCGGAAAGATTTTGAATTGCCTGCACAGAGAAACAAGAATACCGTAGCAATAAATAAGAAAAACGTACAGGAAAGTTAAGTGAAAGTCAAGTGAAAGTCAGGTGAAGTTGCCTCTGTAAACAGCATAAAGGCATATACGGGGAGTGGAAGTATAGCTCCACTTATGCTTAATCTTGGCACCTCAGAGAGGTGAGTTGTCGGTCTTACGCTCCGGCCAGTTCATCAGCGGAGAAACAGCCCCCAACACCCATTGACTGGGAAGCTGTTTGGGCCTCAGGGCCATTCTGGACGTTTTCGAGAAGAGAAGTCTGTTTCACCTGTCGGGATTTGGGTTCAAATCGTCCAGCACGTAGCCTGGTCACTATACCAAAGACGATATCCCTGATCCATTGAAATGTGCATAAACAAAGTAAAACAAAGATAAAAGTGATCAATAAAGATATGAAGCCAAAATTCGAACTGTTATATCTTTCACATGAACCAGTATTAATATATCACTCCTCCAAGAAGAAACAGGCGGCAAACTACTCTAAGTGAAAAAAGAAAGAGTGAGAATTGAAGAGTTTGAGGCAAGAACCCCAGTGCGGCAGGAAATGTTTCAAGCACAGTAACGCAGACTATGTGAGATTTTTAGCCTGGAAGAACTGTTTAGGTCGCAGCGCGTGTACGAGTCTATCAGGTATAGAGACATGATAAATGAGGAAAATAAGACTTAATCAAAACTACTTTTTAGACAATTTTTTTGTTGTTGCCTGAAGTGTCCGCGTTACATCTTTCGGATTAATAAGTCACAAGCAGGCACTAGTAGCAAATGTATAATACAGGAAACACAACATGTAAAAGTTACCAGTACAGGTTAAATGGGGGTTCAGGTCTCCATCTTACATTTCGATATTAATATTTCCAAGTTTTTAAGACGAAATTACGCTAAAATTAATACACGGAATTGATATATTAAATTCTCTCCATTGTTTTGTCGGCTAGCCTCAATTATATAAACATTTAGAATTAGCTCTCACTGTTTGGCGGATTAGCTAACATGTTACAGTTAATGAGATGTAGCGTAGAAAGCCTTCTATTCGGAAGAAGGGACACAAATCGTCAATTTCTTGTCGAACCCTACAGGGAGCCATTTTATCCCAGTTCTGGGCATTCTACTAAGCATTGCCAGTCTCTGCCGTGTACTGCCTTCTATCCGACCTAATTTATGAGTGTCGACAAAATCAGGTGTCTCAAAGATCGTCCCAAGATAATGAGCAGTGTCGACTCATTGGATTGCTTTCCCAAACATCCGCACGAGTCTCCAGGTCCAAACGGAAAGTGCTGCGGTACACATCGTGACTATGACGGTGATCCACCAGTCCCGTACGCTACAGGCAGACGAGAAACTTCTCCTGGTAAGAGTAGGCTCGGACGACCGTCAGCTACGTACACAGCCATTCCGGGAGAGTTGACACAACCGGAAGAGAAGACACACTTTCTGTATTTCAAACTTCTGATTCTAGGAAGAAGTGGCAGGTGTATCCCACCGTAGGCTATGTTACGTAAAGAAAAGTGAACACAACGGTTGGTCGCTCGAGATTGCTTCAGGTTCACAATTTATGATAAAGTCAAGTAAGTTTCAGCATCTACTGTCAATTCGTACGACGTTCTTATATCGTGTGTCACTGCCTTCGGTACGTGGGAATGTAAAATGTGTGTGACTGGAGGATCGCTTAAAGTACATAGCATTAGCTTTATGTAGGTTTCACCAACTTTGAATTCTATCTCTATGCATACAGCATTTATTCGCCACTGATCTCAAACGAGCCAATTAAATAATAACCCGCCAAGGGCTAAGTAACGCTAATGAAACCCAGTCAATACATTTTGAAGAACATATACGAATACCAACCAATAAAAAATAATTCCTTACCATCTGCCTCTGATGTCACTAACACTGTATTTGTCAGGCAGTACTGATAAAATACCCTCAAACACGACCAATACATCAACAAACATAAAAGCTTGTCAGTACAGATTTAAGAAAAACGTATGAACACGAATATCTCTGTAACAATGTATTCGCCATTCCTGCACTGTAAAAAGCAACATCCGACAGGCCAGACTTCCATGAAGTCTCCCGGAACACTACTAGGCCTTTCAGAAAAGTTTCTACGTTTCAGTCTCAAGTAAATGGTCTACTGTGCGTTGCTTATCTGTTTCGAAGGTGACCACCAAAGGTTAAATTTGGATGCAACTAATCTTGAAACTCGGACCGCCATGAAAGATGTTATCTATCGTGAGTAATACCTGGGCTTCTGGTGGGATCCTCAACAGGCTTCTTCAGGTTTTGTACTAAAGAACACAGTCATAGAGCAGGCCACCGTCTTATCATCCTCGGAGTTTATTTAAAGCAGATAACAGGATGCCAAAAATCGAAGAAATAAAGCCCAAAAATCCAACCAAAAATATGAATAAAAAGCAAAGATTTTACCTAAAGATTACTGTTAATGACTCTGAAGTCGATTCGCACTCGTGCTCTGAATGTTGGGAAAACTGCCTGTCACACAACGACAAGAAAAGATGTTTGGATTCAATGTTTAAACCTTTCAACGTTGCCGCATGAATACCGTCCACTGTCTGGAAACAAATGTCTTGACTGCGGTCAGCAGGCTGTAAAGCGGGAAAAGAAAGTAACATCTAAGTACAAGCACTGTTTTCTTGAAAATCGTTTTCAATTTACCAAACTGTAACTTCTTCTTCATTATAGGAGCGTTCGAAAAATTGCGAAAAGCGACTATTAGCTTCCCCATGCCTGTCTTTCTGTCCGCATGGAGCAACTCGGCTCCCACTGGACAAATTTTCATGAAATTTGGTATTTGAGAATTTTTCGAAATCTGGCGAGAAAAAAAATTCAATTTTCATTTAAATCTGACACAAATAACTTGTACTTTACATGAATACTTTAGGAAATTTATGAAAATTCTCGATGAACTATTCTCAGAATGCGAAATATTTCAGACAAACATTGTAGAGAAAATGTCAAGACACACTGTAAGTTAAATAACTATTTTTTTTTCAAAAAAATCGTGCCGTTTATGAGACAATGTGGAAAAATATCGTGCAACTAGACAGGCCACAGCTAACGACGTAATACGGCTCATGAACATTGCATGTTGGATAAGTACGGCAGGAATACAGACACGCACTCATAATATGTAACACTTATTGCTTTTTCAGGGCATGAATGGTTAAGCGAACACGTCTCAATGTTACGTTGTACCTACATTGCCTGCTTTGTTTCGGTTAGTTTTTCTTGGATCCCTATTCTTACAAGCCTGTTTTACAATTTTCTCAATTTTTGTTCACTTGAAAACATGTTTCTACGAGTAGAAGTACCTTTTGCGAATTTTTAGGAACGTACAATAAAAATATCTAACTCGAAGCTTTTCTTGAGTGATACGCTTTAATTACATACATTGTGCAACACATTTGTATTAAAAATTAATTGCTGTCAAGTTTTTACTCGTCTCTTTACAAATAAAACACGTTTCTACTCTTACACATGGAAAGTATGGAAGTTCGCTTATGTCAGTAATAATTAGTCATTATTCATCTTTACTAGCATTGCAGGATTAAGACACTACTATGTAGAGCCATTTCTACGTAGCAGCTCTCCCCACACAAGAAATACATTTTTTTTAAATTAAAATTTCGGGTACTTACGCTATTTCTCACCTCAAAACTCTTTAATTTCTAAAAACCAGATGACCACAGTCCCGTTTCTTTAAACTCCAATACGACAAGCACACAGACTATTTTGAAGTTTTCCGTTCCGTGCATTCTCGTAGATAACTCCTCAAATATATCAACTAAAAGAACATATTTATTTATATAGCAGTATATTTACAACATGCTCCTACATGTTGCGGTGTGCCATACACCATCTTCAGGGAGGGCTATTAGTATTTCTGCTCAGGACCACATGTTTTTGCAAAGGTTGTTAGCTTACATAGAAAACAACCTTGTAGAAAGCATGTGGTTTTGGACAGAAATACGAGTACCCTCCCTGAAGATGGTGTATGGCACACCGAAACATGTATGAGCAATGTTGTAAATATATATTATATATGTGATTTAGTTGGTATATTTGAGGAGTTAAACATTTACACTTTTTCCGGACAGTGAGTCTTCTCTCCCGGAGTGGCAGGAAGGTGTTGCCGTGTCGTTCGGTTCCTGGCTGCACAGGGCAGCGGACACAAGTCTACCTTCAGCAATTCCAAACCGCATGATGTAAGAAATCCATGTGGCTGAGTGGAAGGACGTTGGAACCGTTCTTAAAGGGAAATAGCACGATATGGTTTTCATGATGTAAGTTACGATTTGGAGAATTCTTAGCTTACAGGGGAGACACGCGACCCACACCGTGTCGAAAGGCCTAAGTTGCTTTCAGGTTACCCGTACCTGTTATAATCTTCTCAGCAAATCTACTCTTGACTTCTTCGGACTCCTGTAAAACTAGAATTCATATATATTATTTATATACACACTATGCAGCTGGCCTATATGTATGTATGTATGTATGTATGTATGTATGTATGTACGCACACACACACACACACACACACATAGGTTCATACCTCGCACAGAACACGTCCTTTAGAAAGAACAACTATTTAATGCTGATGAGGGAAATAATTAGCATTAACTATACTGAACGAATGTGGACACTGTGCGGCAGTTTCTTAATGTTACAGCATGTGGTACACATACTTACCATTGCGCTTCAAATGGCTACGCTACAGAAGAAGAAACACTGCCTCCGTACATCATCCCATTATGTGCAGTGCAGAAACAGGGTTATGTTTCAAACACCCAGCCTCCTCGTCACCCTCACACACAAATTATTACAGTGACAGGATTATGGAGCTACGTACATCCGATCAGAAAGCAAAATCCGCTCCTTCTGTTGCTGCATAATCACAAAACGCACTTACGCCTTCCTCTCTTATCGCCTTATACTTTTTCATCTCACTCTTTCATTTCCTTCAAGAGATAATCCAATTACTGAGAAAATGTATTCCGTGGACTAATGATTAGGAGGAGAAACAGGATACGCACTTTCCTTTCCTTAGCTCTTTTCTTTCCCAAGTTAAGCGTACGTATGAGAGGGGCACAGAATTGAGGGAAAGTTGTGAAGGGAAGGAAATGCTCCATGATACAATAAACAAAACTACAAAAAATGTCTCTATTTTCGAAGATAATGTAATTCCAGGGCCTGTATAATTTCTATAGTCTAAAAACAGTCACTTGTTACAGCCCCAACAGTCTTATGTTTACGGTAACAATACAATCAGCATACACTTTTCAAGTGGCAAACCATTAATGACTTTGCTGACACAAAAAATGACAGTTTTACGAATGTTTCTTCATTCTCCAATCTAACTGCACCGTGCTGAGAGTTTGATTCTTAACAGTACATACCATAAATATGGTGGGTATTCACTGTAGTCCAGCATGCAAAATGTATGAAAGTTCATTTCCGAAAATCTAAAATATTAAAATGGACAAATAAAACACCAATTTAGTGTTCATGCTCTTTCACTGAAAACACATCAAACAGCAAACAGGTAACGAAATTTAATTCGACTCAAGAGGCAATCGTGATAACTCTGTGGCAGATTTTCTTTTGTGTTGAATGTTTGGCCAGCCTTTCTATGTCTGTGATAACAAAACAAAAGGCATAATCAGAATTATTATATATGAAAATACTAAAAAAAGAGACAAAGCTGAATAAGTTCAAACAACAAATGTCGTTGAAACTGACATTGAAAATGAATCTGTACGTCACAAATGGAAATGTTTTATTCTGAACTTGGACGGATCTTCAATAAGGCCAATTAAATGCAAAATTTATATTTAGTCGATGTCTATACCATACTTCCACATGTTTCGATGTATCTCACACCATCTTCAGGGACAACTCACTAATTCCTTACTCAGAACTATCTGCTTTTACAAGGCTATTGTCTACTGTACATTGGTTGGGTCATAAAATATCAAAGACATAACTTTGTTGGTTTACAATATATTTACAACAGGTAAAATAATATTTGTCTCTAATTACAATTCTCTATTTATAGTGCGTATGTATACGGTTGGCTGTGAACGGCCGATGGTATCCTGTATTATACGTGGTTGTGACAATATATGTAGGCCGTGCTGCAAATTATACTTGGGCCCATAGGGTGTACAGAGCCACTACTTAACCAGCCAAGATACTGGAACACCATCAAAACAGGACACAACCACGTACAATACAGGATAACAGCAGCCGTCCACAGCCAAACATATACATACGCACTACAAATAGAAAATTTTAATTACAGATAAATATTACTTTACCTGTTGAAAATATACTGTAAACCAACAAAGTTGTATCTTTCATATTTTATGGCGCAACCAATGTGACACAGACATCAGCTTCGTAAAGTCAGATAGTGTTCAGTAAGAAATATGCAACTTCTTCCCGAAGATGTTGAAAGCAACACCGAAACATGTAGGAGAAGTATGGTATATATATATGTATATATATATGTATATATATATATATATGTATATATATATGTATTAAAGTGTGCATATTGTTGGTGTAATTGAAGAGACGCCTAATATATGAAAATGCACGGAATGGAACATTTAAAAAAACCCGAACTAGCATTTAACACCCATTAAGATAGTTCTTCAGAAGTTTCACTGACAAAAAGATGAGTTCCAAGGTTATCAGAAAACGTAAATAATTACACTATACAATTTAACACACTAATGTACGATAAATACCAGGACAATAGTTCGGCCATAAATGGTGACGTCCAAAAAAATTCGTTTTCTACGTGTATCTCCATGCAGGTGTACCCTATAGATTAAAATATGGTCTTTTCACAGATTAAGACACCTTATGTCACGTGACTTAGGTATAAACCGAAAAGCGTACCTGCGAAATTCTACCAGTAATAAGCAGTAGTAATATCAGGAGTAGTAAAAACGCTACAGTAATGAAAAGAAAGCAGATTCACAAGCCTTGTTTTAGGCTTGTTGTGTAAATGCAAATTATTAGTATTTACCTTATCTTACTCTACAACGACACAAGAATGTGCTGCACTCTCTTAATTTCCGTCTCCCATAGACCGCCTGCAAAAATGCCTCGCACGGTCTCGTTGAATACAAAATTTGTTTCCTTTTATGGCTCTACAATCTCCTTACCGTTCAGATTTCGAGATCACAATCAAGCACAAAACACTCGGTAGGACTCTTCAGAACAAGTGAGCGGCCCGACTCAGTGACTTCTGGCAACACACGACACTCACAAGAGAAAGACATTTACGTTCCTGGCGGGACTGGAACCAGCAAGGCGGCCGCAGACCCACGCCTTACACTGCGTGGCCACGGGGATCGGCACAAAATTTGTAGGGTCATAAAACATAAGACAAAAATAATTAGAGATCATCCAACCCTCCTTACAAGCAAACTACCAAACATTTCTGCGAATTTTAACTGTTCGTCTCCATAATGACTCGACAACCTGTCGCCAGACGTGCACAATGAAATAAAGGTCATTACTGTGCTTTAACTTATGGCCAAAGTTGTAAATTTTTGCGAAGGCCGCCTCGGGGAAAAACAATGGCCCATCAGACCGACCGTTACTTGAACAGTATAATGAAACTCGAGCAGTCCTTGACGATATTCGCTGGTGTGACGTGACAGACAAGATTGCGTGCGGGCGAGCTGCACGCTAGTACAGCAAAACATGCTACCAAGCACGCTTCCTTGCCGTACTGAAAACCACGCGCGCACTTAACGTTACACTCGCAAAGACTCCTGTCACGGACGACACGTTATTCCTAAGGGTGCGCAATTACCAAAACGCCGTCAGACTGGTTGAAAAGTATCCGTCAAACAGACTCGGTTTATAGGAGACACTCCAATAGGCCTGCATCATGCGCGGACAGTTCGTTTGAAGGATGCAACACCGTTACTTCGAATGTAAAAGGTAAAGGCAAAAGATAAAGCTGTTCACATGTTTGAAGAACCACATGTCGCGAAGAGAGGAAAGGCACTTACCTTTGACCAACATGTCCTAGACAAGTGTCAGCTGTTTACTCTTATGTTTGCATGGCTTTCATTGGCTCTTCGTAACGTCTTACGGACAATGCTGGCAGTCAATACTCATCATCGTAACATAGTTCCCATTTCATAAACAACCTCGGTCCCACTCGTTATTACATCGGGCATGCTTACGTCGTTCTACGCGTATACGAGTATTCGGGAGGTATCCATTTCGAAACACTCTCGGCTAACTAGCTATCACTACTGGGGTGTTTCATGGTTTTCCTCGGTATCTCCAGAAGAATGTCCTTTAAACAGACCAAAGCTGACTCCTTTCAAATTCAAACATATTCGCCAAGCAGCATACATTCCGATCTCACTTGATGCTGTTAAATCTACACAGCTAAAGCAGCATCTTAACAAAAGAATTAAGCACTCCACTATGTATAAACAACTCATTACTCACAGTATTACTAAACTGGAAGCAGATCACTGATTCAGTCGTACTCAACCAATGCATCGAGACTCAAAGAAGGTCGCAAATGACATTCCGAAGGGTCGCTAACGTTTTGTAAAAGCAACTGACTGTTTACAAATTAGAACAGATAAACAAGGCGAAAATAAAATAATATGTTTTGTCAGCATCAGACAGAGAAATGTGACGATCTCTTGCAAACATGACAATGAACCTTCGGGTTCAATAGCAGGGGGACAATTTGTTGATTAGCTGAAGTACTCTACTATGTGGAGTCAGTCAGTCAGTTAGTCAGTCAGACAGTCAGTCATTCAGAAGGACAGACAGTCAGACACTACTAAGACTTCAATTTGCCGCACAGCCTTACGCTTCCTAACTTAATTTACGTTGCCAAGGAAAGAAGGTGCGTGGCAAAACCGCACGTATCACCGAAAACACGACAGTTACGTCACTCCTGACTCAGCCGCGCCCATAAATAAGCTACAAATTAAAACTACACTCCGCCAGCTGTACATTTGTATTCTCACACTGAGGCCCTTCCATGCACTCTGTGTGCTGGGTAAAGCAGCCAGGGAACCGGTTTTTCTGCCGGTACTTCGGCTTGTCCCTATCAGTATCACTCCACTAATCCTGTGTACTCGTGTAACATTCACCTCCTACCGAAGCTATAATAAGCTTATCAACTGACAGCACCGTAAAAAAATTTCCCGATTCCGTCTCGCTGCTGAGCAATCACACTGCCGTTGTTGCAGATAGCGTAATGTGAATATGATGGTAACACTGCAAGACAGGCGAAAAGAAAGTACTGAGAACAGTTTAACGTAAAGTCTATCAAACACGCGACCCGCAGCTTTGTGATGCGGTCCGCCCACATTTTGAAATACACGTACAACATTTTACTGCCATTCTTTCGAAACACAACACGAAGCATTCTTGCGGAATATTCCGCGTCCAAGACTTGACTGTCCATTACACTCCATTCTACGTTTACGCTTTATACGTATGTGTGTATTTATGTATTCATGCATATATGTACCATGTATGTATGTACCAATGTATGTATGTATGTATTAATTACCAACCCGAATATCGTTTTCAGCGCCAATCAGTTCTCCCATCAACACTCATCAGAAGGGCAGAAAGTCAAGGTGTGTATATCTTGTCTGCTCGTTTGCCCCGTCGGTCAGTATTTCTACAAGTTCTCAAAGATATCAAACGCTTTTTTGCACAAAACACCCAAGAACCCCTGCAAAATTTTAAAAAAAATGTGTATTTTACGTCACTATCTTTGCCAGACAACAATTAGGCGACGAATTTAAGGTATGTCGTATGACATTTTATCAAAAGCAGCCTACGAAATCAAAACATTTCGCAATGGTCTGTTCAGCATATAACTTGGTACGTCATCAGAAGTACGAATCCAGCTCACCCTGTCGTTCAGCATAGCAAGCTCACATGGACAATACCAACACAGAGAATACCTGGAAACTACAAGAAATGAAAGAGCATTGTGAAATGTCGGACTTCTTTCTTTTTTTTTTAATACAGATTTAGATTGACATATTGGCATACAACATTGACACTTCCCCTTCTATGTTCGGATGTGAGAAATACGATGAATTTTAGGGTTCCAAAAGGCGGAAAATTGATTAACCACCTGAATGACTATCAGCTTTGCAAGAAGCATTCTACCCCATGGGGCACCCTTTATTGATTACTTATTACTGCGGGGGGAAATGTAACTCTCATCGGAGCTCTGTCGCAAACCCCTTGCAACCCGGTAGCCCTGGAGGATAATTGAAGTGTATCGAAAACCCGCGTTCCCATTAATGTGTTTCCGGTCCGGGAGCCAAAGTGCACACCGCATCTCATCCATTGCGGTGGGGGAAAGAGACCTTTCATTACTGCGTAGCTACACTGCGGTAATTGAAACTGCTGTGCATCGCAGGAGGAGAAGAGAGTAACGATGCTAAACAGTGACGCATTGATGAAAATAATTTTTTTGTTCCTTCAAGTTCTGGATAAATCGCTAAACAACACGACTAGAATGTAAGAATAAGAAAGACTAATAATTATTAGTCTCCACCCTGAGAACGCATTCTTTAAACTGTATTCTGACCAGTTTCTATCACAACAACCAAGTTCCAAACGTTTCAATTATACTTATGCCCTACAAACGTTGTCAAACCCGTGATATGATCAGATATTCTTAGCTGTCTCTACTTCACAACTCAACACTGCCAGCAGCAGTGTTTGTAACTTACTTAACTTCCCAGTATGCTCATTTCTTCTTGTTCATACCTAGTCCAACAGAAACTCCAGCAGCTCTCTTACGGCACATCTCACCAGTCTTTTGACGTTACCGTTTTCCATGGACTCCATAACTGAGGGCTGTCGTCCGAAGTATAGCCTACAGCAAGACATTCATTCGGTATCCCGAAAACAATTCCCACAGTATGACCTGTAACACGTGATGTGTCCGTAATAGAGGATTCCGGTATTCTGTAACATGCCGCTACGTCACTGGGTACATGGTTCCCGCCATTTAGAAGGAACGTCTGCAACAACTTCACAACGAAACAGCGTCCCATCCAAGAGGATCGAAATCCTCAATTATAGCGCCGTGAAAACTTCGAATCTTGCACTGTCCGTACCAAAACAAATTTATGGTCGTTCATTCTAGTCATTCAAACTCTGTATTGTGCTAACGTTATTCCATTCAATCTTTACTTTACGATTACTTGCTTTCTGCCCCTATATATTTATATCGTCAGCTGAAAGGGTGGCAAAAACATAGATGGGTCCAACAGACACAGCTGTTCTGAAGACCTGGGTGTTGCGACTTCTTCGAAATATTGGATGGAATAAGTCCAGAAACCAATTAACGGACAACAGGAGCCATGTATATGCAGTCTGGTAGTGAGTCAGACTATACACATAACTACAACTTGTGTCACATAGTGTTTGTAAGGCGATTATCACAAGCAAGGTGAAGATACGAAGTTTAGACGTGTTACGCGACAAAGTTGATACTTATAACAGCTGTGCTGGAGTATACATTTATTCACAAGAAGATAAAATAGCAATAATAATAACAGTAATAAGAAGGATAATATTAAGACGGATTTTCAGGAAGGGGGATAAGGGGCATGGACTGGATCGAGCTGGCTCAGGATAAGGACAGGTGGCGTGCACTTGTAAAGGCGGTAATGAAACTTTGAGTTCCATAAAATGCAGGGAATTTCTTGACAACTGACAGCCGGTTAGCTTCTCAAGAAGAACTCTGCTCCATGGAGTAAGCAAGTAAGTAAGTAAGTAACAGTAATAAGTCTGCAGGACTATAAGTAACATTCTATATGAACGTAAACTTTCAGGTCTGCTCGGATATCCTCGTTTTACTTATTAACTGCTCACATTTCTGCTGCGTTTGTCAATCCTGACTCAAACCTTTGAAGCACGACGTTCTTCTGAATTACATTTCAGGACTCGATACCTACATCACAGAAAACAAACTGCTCTTCAATTATAAACCATCCGTTTAAATCCGCATCGGGAAATAATGGCTGTGTACAGTGGACATCATATGAAACACACAGTCTAAACATGTATTGTGGTAAAACACGGTATTTTAAATGACAATGCATGTGGCAGAACACAATAACGACCGTACTTCAAACGGCGGCGAATGTCTGTGTCGAGTCTTGCCTTTAATTCGCAATGTAAATACTTGCTCTACTTGTCACTTTTAATTATGGGGATCTCAAAGTTTAAGTACCGCAGCGCGATACTTCTGTGGTGTAAATCGGACTATATCTGAGCCAGTCCTCATGTATTTTACCACAGAGGGACTGAGGCGCTGTGTTTAAATTGCAGCTTTCAGCAGTCTTGAATTTACAGAAGCTGACTGCCGAATGAAGACAGAACCACGACATTAAGGTGGTTCACTAAGTACAGTAGCTAATTGAAAGAACAGAAAAGTGATGTTCTATACAGAATGCGCAATGCTCAATTAGAATTTGTGTCCTTAGTCACGTCGGTTCTTGTTTTGTCTGATACGCGCATTTCATACCATGTTATAGTCACTAAATCATCAGACACCATCTTGTTCAATCTTAGTATATAACAGCGAAGTAATTTGTACAACGGCTATCCTGAATTTTTACAGTTAGTTTCAATTGTTTGTGGACCAGTGCTTTGTTCAAAATGTATGCACGCAGCTTTTAAGATAGCTAATGGCAAAGAATGTACAGACTGAACCATAAATACAGAACACTTATGTGTATGTGTACAATTCCAGCAAAAGAACTTCATAAAGCAATTTAGAATTCAGGACTAGACCGTACATCACTCCTTTTGAAAAACTGTACAAACTACATGTTAATGTGTGCCGCATATTAATCGATCAATTATGTGCTAATATTTTCTTATAATAAAACCAACGAGATGCACTAATTTCTCAAATTTATTTTTGGAATAAAACTCTACGTGCTAGCGGGATCATCCTGATCCCGCTAGCAAGCAGTCAGCATAACCTGTATG